>OGDF01004562.1_pt1 | contig 15623 bp, 16 predicted proteins | sample 1570141 | NCBI WGS metagenome assembly OGDF01 (sample SAMEA4370581, study PRJEB24528) | human gut metagenome | reverse complement strand
GTTCCGTTACATCCACAGCCGGAAACCAGCTGGAAACACAGATCATGATCGCCCTCGTACTCGGCGGAATGCCGGTAAACGGCGGTGCCAAGGTTAAATTCTACAACATCATCCTTGGCGTTATGACCTACAAAGTACTTTCCAGTGGTCTGGTAATGCTGATGATGCCAACCCAGTTACAACAGTTGATCCTTGGTGTGATCTTCCTGATCGAAGTAGCAATCTTCAGCGACAGAAAGACTGGTATGATCGTTAAATAATCGGTTATCAGATAATTGCTTGTCTGATGCTCAACGTTTGACGATTAGATAATAGATTTCTAAATAATCATTACAATCGTTACAGACTTATATGGCAAAGAACCTCCGCCATATAGCTGACATATTCTCATTACTATACTTACATAAAATCCCCACCTCCCGCAGATTTAGTTCTGCGGGAGGTGGGGATTTTGTCGAAAATTTCTCTTTGTCGAAACCATCCTTTTGCGTTATACTAAGCTCAAAGAGTTCTTCTGATTCAGAAAGGACAGAAGAATGGCGTATCATTCCGAATATCATGGTGTACGTCTGGATGTTTATGCTGATGATGCAGAAAAGAGACGCTTTAATGTGGAGATGCAGGTTACTTTGCAGAGGAAGCGGAAGAACTCTTTTTGTTTATTTTAATATGTCTGAAGAATATATGAAAAGTAAAAAAGGTAACTTCTGGTTACTTTGTGTAGAAGTTACCTTTTTCCAGAGATTTATCTCTGATATTTTTTCCTGTTCTCAAAATACACAAACCGGTCAATGGCATCCAGAATATCTTTAAAGGTATCCCGCGGTGCTTCTTCTATATAGGCTTTGAGAATTTCGGTTTCATTTTTTCGGTATCTTCCATAGAAGATATCATAAAGATTATGCCCGCGAAGACAGACACGGATTTCTTCCATATGCTGTCTGACATCTTCTGTATCTGAGAGAGAAAGGCCGATCATTTCTGTGAGATGCTGACCGCTTTTTAACCTGTACAGATATTCTTTCCACTTTTCAAGCAGGATTTCATAGAAATCTTCTTCGCTTTTTACCACTCCGATCTTTGTCATCACTTTTGGATCAAGGAAGTAATTCTCGAAGGAATAATACTTCAGGATCAGAACATTTTCCCGGGTTACACGCGGCAGTCTGTCCATATCCTCACGGTTACGTGCTTCATAATATCTGCACAGGGAGGATGCCAGTTCCTCGGCATCTTTGCCATCTCCATCCCGGATCATAAGGAAATTATCGCGCAAATATGTCTGATTGATATATTTGAGGTTTGCATAGGTTTTTATGTTGGTACAACTGTTTGTGGAAATGATAGAGATTCTGGACAGGTTTCCTTCCTGGTCATAAATCTCAGAATAATATTTTTCCAGAAGCAGTGGCAGACGGCTTTTGTCCTGTTTTCCTTCCACGATAAAAACAAAGCTGACATTCAGAAGATCACTGGCTGTAAATCCCAGATCATCCAGGATAGCAGAGAGGTTTGTATGACTGCGGATCACAGAATATCCATCTTCATCTAAGACCATCTGGCGGATCTGTCGGCTGTTGAACTGAAACAGCAGGTTCGGGGAGTGCGTTGTAAAAATAACCTGGCTTTTTCTGGAAAGTCTGTACAGAATCTCACTGGATTTTTTCTGCAAGGTAGGATGCAGGAAAATTTCCGGATCTTCCATAAGGATCATTCCGGGAACTCGTTCTTCGTCTTCCAGATAGGCTTCCAGCAATGAAAGCAGATAAATGCTGCGCATTCCTTTTCCAAGAGAAGAAATATCTTCCGGTCCGTGGGACTCTTTGGCTTCCAGATAAGCATTTACCTGAAAGATTCTGTCTGTGTTGCAGGTCAGTTCATAACAGATGGTTCCGGAGGTGCCGCCATTTTTGTGAAAGTTTTCATTGACTCGTTGGGAAAAGCTGTCGAGGTTTAACTGATATAGTTTATATTCCAGAAGCTTTTCTGTCTCAAAGGCATTGAGCTGTGACGGCATCTTCTGATTGATCAGCCCGATACAGGAAAAACAATGATTGCATTTCTTGGAACGGTCAAAAAGGCAGCAGTCCGCGCGCATCTGATTCAACAGGTCATCTTCCATAAATGAAAGCAGACTGTCCTGAATCCCGTTCAGATCACGCTGGCTGTCCAGATAGTAAATCTTTGGAAAAACTTCCCGGATAACCGGATTGTTTTTATGATATCCATCCGACATTCGGATCCGCCCGTTGTAATTTACAATATAGGAAAAAGTCAGTACGCCGTTTTTATAGGAGGGAAGCTTTTTCTGAAATTCCCTCATCCAGATTTCCATTCTTCGATAAGAACTGACTCTGCGGAGCCTGTGAAGAAGCTCCAGGTCTTCCTGTGTGATTTCAAGGGCAATATCAATCTCTATATTCTGTTTCTTTTCATTAAAATCTGTCTCTGTGATTTCGTATTGCCCGCCCACCGCACAGAGTGCGCTGAGAACTGCGGTTTTTCCTACATTATTTTTTCCGACCAGTATCAAAGCATTCTCTATATCACAGATTTCCAGATTGCGAATGTAGCGGAAATTTTTGATATGAAGTTCCTGAATACGCATATGAGTCCCTCCTTTTTGTAGAATTACAATGTTACTGTTCACACGCCACTATCCCGCGAGGTGTTTTGGCATGAACATGCCAAAATCCCGAGACATACAGCGCGAATTTATGCGATTAGCATAAATTCTGTGCATCGCGAAGCGTGTTACTGAGAACGGAGTGAACAGTAACATTACGATGGCTGTTTTTCTCAAAAAATACCAATCAGGTAATGTTTACGGTAAAAAGATTTCATGTTATCATAATTTTACAGTAATTGTTCGGTAGAATAATTATATTTTACCACAATAAAAAATATAGTGTGAAACTATATTTGACTGATACAGAACGGAAAATGTATGAAAAGCAGCGGCTTTCTGTATAATTCAATATAAGCAATTCTGAGTTGGAAGAAACAGTAGATAATGCGCTGCACCAGATTAAAGAGAAAGAATATGCCTCAGAACTTCTTGAGGCTGGAATAGCAGAAGAGAATATCAGAATGTATGGGTTGGCATTTCAGGGGAAAAAGGTCTTGATATGCGGGTCAGGAAATAATTTGTAATTTTATAATACGGTATTTGTGAAGAAAGATATAAAACTGAATATATGATATAAAAACTCTTTAGAGGATGGAAATGCATATAAAGCGTTGAAAACTTTAAAGGGTTTTTTATTTTGCAGAAAAATTATTCCGTAATTTTCTGGAGTTCTGCAAAACAAAAAGGTTTTGAGAGCGCGGTACTATGGCAGATAAAGTATTATGAAATATGAATCGAGTTGAATAAAAATGAAATAAAATGAAAATATATGAAATATAAACAAAAAACAGATGAAAAAATTAGTGAAATGATAGAAAGTGACAACAAGTATTGACAAATAATGATGATAGAGATAATATAATGACAAGAAATGACAATAAATGAAACAAAATGAAAAACAAATTGATGAAACAGAAATAAGAAGGAGGAAACATGAATTACGCAGGCAGAATGAATGCATTTGTATTAAAAGGTAAAACCATTTTTGATGCAATTGCAGTATACAAGACAACAGAAGGAATGACACATCTTGAATTTAACTATCCGGAACATATTGCTGGTTATGACCTGGAAGAAATAAAAAAAGCAATGGGAAATCTGAAAGTTAATGGATTTGCAGTACGTTGGAGAAAAGGATTTCTGGATGGCAATTTTACCAATCCTGATGATGATCTTCGACAGAAAGCAATTGATATGTGTAAAGAAGCTGCTGATACCTGTAGAGAATTAGGCGGCTCAGTAATTACACTCTGGCTTGAGAATGACGGATTTGATTATCCATTTCAGATGGATTATGAACACTGCTGGCGGCAGATTGTAGAAGCTGTCCGTGAGGTTGCAGATTATGCACCGGATATGAAAATAAGTATTGAATACAAGCCATATGAAGAACGCAATTTTGCGATGATTGATTCTACAGGAATGACATTACATCTGATTACAGAAGTTGACAGACCCAATGTTGGATGTACCCTGGATTTTTGCCATATGCTGATGAAACATGACAGCCCATCTTATGGACTTGCACTTGCAGCATCAAAGGGAAAACTATTTGGGTTACATATGAATGATGGATATGGATTTCAGGACAGTGGTCTGATCTTTGGATCGGTAAACTTCTCTTTATGTGCAGAATTTATTTACTATTTAAAGAAATATCATTATGACGGAGTTGTATTTTTTGATACATTCCCTATCCGTGAGAATGCTATTCTGGAAGCGCAGGCAAACATTAAAGCATTTGAGCAGATCAGTAAGATGGTAGATAACGTAGGCGTGGAAGAAATTGAAAAAATAGTGGAAAAACATGATGGAATCAGTGCTCAGAACCTGATCATGAAATTAATGGAGAAATAAAGGAGAGAAAGATTATGAAGAAAAGAGTTTTAACAGGATTATTAGTTGCATCTATGGTATGTTCAATGGCTGCATGTAATACAGATGGAAGCAAGAGCACTGATACAGATACAACAGAAACAGCAGATGCAGGGGATTCTAAAAGTACAGCAGAATTTAATCCGGATACAGAAGAAGATGCAATGAGCATTGAAGAAGTAAGAGAAAAATTTGGAGATGTTACAGTTGCTTCAGATATTCAGCTTGGAGCTGTAGAAAAATCACTTTCCAATGAATACTGGAGAACATTACAGCAGGGGTATGAAGAAGCTGTGGATTACATTAATGAGCAGACAGGTGCGAATGTAAAAGTTGAAGTAGATGCAACTACGGATGAGAGTGATGAAACCGGTCAGCAGACAATGGTTGAAAATATGACAAATCAGGGTGTAGATGCATTGTTATTAAGCCCAATCTCAGATTCCAACCTGACAGCAGCAGTGGAAAATGCGCAGGATGCAAAAATCCCTGTTTACAATGTAAATGATGGTGTAATCGCTACATCAGACTATTATGCCGGACCTAATGCATATCAGAATGGACAGTTGGCAGCAGAGTGGATTTCCAAACAGCTTGGAGACAAAGGTCAGGTTGCTATTGTAATCGGTATGGCAAAAGCTTTTGCGGCCAGAGAAAGAACATCAGGATTTAAGGACTGGATCGAGGACAACAAATCCGGACTGGAAATTGTTGCGGAGCAGAATGCAGACTGGGATCGTCAGAAAGCAAAAGATCTGGCAGCAACCTGGATTCAGCAGAATCCGGATCTTAAAGCAATTTTCTGCAACAATGATGACATGGCACTTGGAGTAGTAGAAGCAGTGAAAGAAGCTGAAGCAGATATTCTGGTAGTTGGTGTTGATGGAATTGGTGAAGCATATGATTCCATTCGTGCAGGAGAACTTTCCGCTACGGTTGATTCTTTTCCATATTATACAGCACGGGTTGCTACAGAATGTGCACTGCGCGTTCTTGCCGGACAGGAAATGCCGAGAGTCGTTGCAACACCGCAGGCATTGATTGATTCTGAAAATGTTGATAAAGATGCAGCAGAAATTATTGGATGGCAGGATGCTGATTATGTAGCAAAATAGGAACAGATTCACGGGAGGTATTGAGAAAATGGGTAAAGCAGTTGAATTTGAAAAAATCAACAAGTACTTTCCTGGTGTCCATGTGTTGAAGGATGTTTCTTTTTCTGTAGAAGAAGGAGAAGTACATGCTCTGTTGGGCGAAAACGGTGCGGGAAAATCAACAATATTAAATATTCTTCATGGTGTTTACAGTGACTATGAGGGAACAGTAAAACTTCACGGTCAGAAAGTACATTTTCATAATCCGAATCAGGCAATTCAGGAAGGAAAAATCTCCAAGGTTCATCAGGAAACAATGGTAGTTGAAGAATTGACAGTGGGACAGAACGTTACATTGGGATATGAACCCAAAAAGGGAATGTTTGTGGACTTTGCAAAAATGCATCAGGAAGTGGATACGATTCTGAAAGAACTTAACTGCAATTTCAAATCCAGAGATATCGTAAAAACACTTACAGCAGGGCAGAAACAGATGATCGCAATTGCAAAAGCGTTATATCATCATTCTACGATTATTTCACTGGATGAGCCAACGGCATCATTGACACAGAAAGAAACAGATGCTCTTTTTAAAGTAATTCGAAAATTAAAAGCAGATGGTGTCACAATTATTTATGTAAGTCATCATCTGGAAGAAATATTTGAAATCTGTGACAGTGCATCTGTGCTCAGGGATGGAACATTTATTCAGAGAATGAATATCAAAGAGACTACCAGAGAGGAACTGATCCATGCCATGGTTGGACGTAACGTAGCATCTGTTGCGTCCCGCCTGGCACCAAGCCAGAGGCAGGATGAAGTTGTACTGCGTGTGGAAAACCTTACAGATGGAAAAAATTTCCATGATGTCTGTTTTGAACTTCACAAAGGAGAAATATTAGGATTCTTCGGTCTGATTGGGGCCGGACGTTCAGAAATAATGCGTACGATCATTGGTGCGGACAAGAAACTGGGCGGTTCTGTCTATCTGAAGGGAAAGGAGATTAAAGGTAGCTGGAATACAACAAAAGCACTGAAAAATGGCATTGGACTTTTGCCAGAGGACAGAAAAACACAGGGCTTTATGAATCAGTTTAACAATATCAATAATATTTCCATTTCCAGCCTGGAGAAATATATGAAAGGTCCGTTTCTGGATGAATCTAAGAAACGTAAAAATGCAGAACGATTTTTCGAAGAAATGGATGTACATCCAAGAAAGCCGGATTATCTGACGAAAAATATGTCCGGTGGAAATCAGCAGAAAGTAATTCTGGCAAGATGGATGTCTGCGGATACAGATATTATTATTTTTGACGAACCAACAAAAGGCGTGGATGTTGCTGCGAAGGCAGAAATCTATCGCCTGATGGAAGAACTGGTAGCAGAGGGAAAGAGTCTGATCGTTGTTTCATCAGAACTTCCGGAAGCTATGGGAATCAGTGATCGTCTGATTGTTATGAGCGAGGGAAAAATCGTTTCTGTAAAAGAAGACCCGGAGAAATTTGATACAGATGAAATATTGGATGATGCCATTGGAGGAAAATAATCATGAAGGCAATTGTGAATAAGTATAAGAGAGAACTGGTAGTGTTGGTGGCTACTATTGCAATGGGCGCGATTTTTACAGCTTTAAATTCAAACTTTTTATCATGGAATAACATACTGACGATTTTTCAGAAGATGGTTCTGAATGGTGTTCTTGCAGCAGGAATGATGTTTACAATTATTACAGCAGGTATTGATCTTTCTATCGGATGTACGTTTGCGATTACTGGTATTGCAGTAGCCAGTTGCTGTGTAAATGGAGTTCCGGCAGGTGTTGCAATTATTATCGGACTGCTGATTGGTGTTGTGGCGGGTGGATTTAATGGATTTCTTGTGACAAATTTAAAGTTACAGCCATTTATTGCAACATTAGGTACAATGAGTCTTTATCGTGGTATTGCTTATGTAGTGACCGGTGGACAGCCTGTTACAAATGTACCGGACAGTTTCAGAAATATTTTTAATGGAAAAATGTTCTTTGGAATCAGATATTATGTTATTGTTATGATTGTAGTTTTTGTGTTGGCGCATATTATGCTGGCAAAAACAAGAACAGGTGATAATCTTTATGCAGTTGGCGGAAATGAGGAAGCTGCAAAGTTATCCGGTGTTAATGTAAATGTGACAAAGTATATTGCATATATCGTCTGTGGTGTTTGTGCTGCAATTGCAGGAATGATCATGCTGGCAAGCCTTGGTTCAGCAGAAGCAACTGCAGGTGTGGGATACGAGACAGATGCGATTGCAGCAGCAGCCATTGGAGGAACTGCAATGGCTGGTGGACGTGGAACTGCATTGGGAACATTTATTGGAGCATTTATGCTTGCAGTACTGAAAGTTGGAATGGTCGTTATTAATGTGGATTCTTTCTGGCAGTATGTAGTAACAGGTATCATTATTATCGTTGCATCTTATTTTGAATTTATAAAAGGTGACTTTGCTGCATTACTTGCCCGACGCAAAAATGCATAAAAAGTATAAAGAAGTGACAGTGAGCAGATAAATTATAATGTGCAGAAAAGCAGGCACCGGCAGAAATGATAAGTGATTCTGTCAGTGTCTGTTTTGGAAAGGATAGAATATGCGTGATAAAGTAACAGTAATCGGAAGTTTGAATTATGATATTATTTTAAAAATTTCCCGACTGCCGGAAAAGGGGGAAACTTTACCAGCAGAAGATGCTGCTTTCAGTTCAGGTGGAAAAGGTGCCAATCAGGCAGTGCAGGTGGCGAAACTTGGTGTTCCGACATATATGGTAGGGTGTGTCGGCAATGATGCAAATGGGCAGGTGCTTATAGATACAGTAAGTGGCTATGGAGTACATACGGAGTTTATTAAAAAGGTGGAAGGTCCCAGCGGAATGGGAGTTGTAAACGCAATGGAAGATGGAAGTGTATTTGCAACTATTGTCCGCGGAGCTAATTTTCAGATCAGTAAAAGTCAGATTGATGAAATTGAAAGTCTGTTGCAGGAAACGAAGATTCTGATCCTTCAGATGGAAATTCCTCAGGAAATAAATCAGTATGCAATTGATAAGGCAAAAGAAGCAGGATGTATTGTCCTGATGAATGCAGCACCGGCAGAACAGATTTCAGAAGAATACCTGAAAAAGATAGATATTCTGGTGGTAAATGAAGTAGAAGCAGCGTTTTATCTGGAAGAAGAAATGAACAGCATCGAAAAAGCAATGGAAGGTGCCGGAAAATTATGCGAAAGATATGGAAATTCATGTGTGATCACATTAGGCAAAGAAGGAGCGGTTGTATGTGATGGAGAAAAGACTTCATTTATACCGTCGAAAAAGGTTCCTGCCGTGGAGTCAACGGGAGCAGGGGATTCTTTTATTGGAGGAATGAGTTATGCACTTGTACAGAAAATGGGATTAAAGGAAGCATGTGAATTTGCAACAAGATGCAGTGCAGTTACTGTCTGCCGATATGGTGCACAGCCGTCAATGCCTGTGCTGGAGGAAGTGTACCCGGAGAAATAAAAGCAGTTACACAGACAGAAAAATAATCTATAAATGAAAATGATAAAATATCTCTGTAAATCATAGGGTTTGCAGAGATATTTCTGGCTAAAAATGAAAAAATATGATAAAATTTCCATATAATATATTATATGTGGTAAAAAATGTAAGAAAGTGGTGAAAAATATGATTCCTTATGAAAGACGACTGGCAATCCTGCAAATTCTTGAAACAAAAGAAGTTGTAAATATTGATGAATTTCTGAAAAGGTTTGAAGGGGTATCTGAATCCACTATTCGACGGGATTTAAAAACACTGGCGGCAGAGGGACAGATTTCACTTTTGCATGGTGGAGGTGCAACTTTAAAAGGAGATTCTTATGAAGCTCCGGTTGTTGCAAAAAAAATAAAGAATATAAATGAGAAAGAAGTAATTGCAAAATATGCTGCAAGTCTGGTGGATGAAGGGGACTCTATTTATCTGGATTCAGGTTCGACACCGCTTGGTATGGTAAAATATCTGAAGAATAAAAATGTAACAATCGTGACTTCAAATGCATTAATCTTTTCCGAACTTCAGGATTCAAACCTGAAATGTTATATTGTTGGCGGGGAAGTGAATGTAGATACCGCTTCCATTCTGGGAACTACCGCAAATATGACTCTTATGAAATCATTTTTTGATAAGGCATTTCTTGGTGCAAGTGCTTATTCAGAAAGGGCAGGGATCAGTACGCCTGATATTCGCGAAGCTGAGAAAAAACAGATTGTAAAAGAAAACTCAGAGAAGACATATGTGTTGGTGGATAGCAGTAAAGAAGGAAAGAATGCTCTCTGTAAAATTTTTGATCTTGGTGAAGTGACGATTATCAGCGATAAAGAAAACGATACATTGATTAGAAGCGGAAATTATATCGTAGCAAAATGATGAAAAATTTTCTTGACTTTTTTATTCACAATCCGTATAATAACCAACGGTAAATTTAGGAAAAAGATATTTGGTTTTATTGGAAACGGTACATCCTCCCCGGATGGTTATGAACAACACAAATTTCTGGTTAATGTTATTCACATACTATCTAAGGAGGATTTTTTATGCCTAAAAACAAGTTTCAGGAAGTTATTTTTACGATTATTATGGTATTTGTGATGGTTTATGCCATGATCTGCTACAACATTGTGCTGAATACAGGAACAATGACAAATGAGACATTTCTGTTAGCGTTTCATGAATTAGTATTTATGGGACCAATCGCATTTGTTCTTGATTTCTTTCTCATCGGTGGTCTTGCAAAGAAGACTGCATTTGGGATTGTGGATGTGAGAAAAGATAATCCTTTCCATCTGGTACTGGCAATCTCAGCAGTATCCGTCGCATTTATGTGTCCGTGTATGAGCCTTGCAGCTACTCTGCTGATCAAACACGCAGCAGTAAGCCAGATCATCCCGACATGGCTTCAGACTACAGCAATGAACTTTCCGATGGCATTCTTCTGGCAGATTTTTTATGCCGGACCGTTTGTAAGATTTATCTTCGGAAAACTTTTCCCGTCAAAAGAAGGCGTAGCCGCTTCTGCTGAATAAAATATTGAATTTTCATCACAGCATCTTGTATTTCAGGGTGCTGCTTTTTTTGTGTTGTTTAAGGTTATTGTTATAACGATGCAATTCATCTCCCACCTTAGAGGTGGGAGTCCTCTTACTGGAAAAGGGCGAAACAATAGCCTTTTTGTCTGCTGTGAAAGAAACCAGACTGAAAAAGCTACTGAATGTGCAGGGACAGCAACAATTTGAAAAAATACCTATTGTATTTATTTTGATACACTATTGACAAATAATGTCAATTCGTGTAATATCATATAAAACCTACCAATAAACTATGAAAACTAGAAAATAAACATTGCATTAAAGCAATAAAGCAAATACAGAGAATGTAATGAAGGAAATATAAAAGAAAAATCCTGACAGGAGGAAAAGACAATGGCAGATTATGCAGCATTAAAAAAAGGCGGATTCATGCGCCAGAAACAGAAAAATAATTTTTCATTAAGAATCCGTGTAGTTGGCGGACATCTGGATGCGAAGCAGCTTGTGAAAGTAGCTGAGGTTTCAGAGAAATACGGCGAGGGCTATGTACATCTTACTTCCCGTCAGGGTGTGGAGATTCCCTTCATTAAATTAGACCAGATCGATGAGGTGAAGGCAGCACTGGCAGAGGGAGATGTAGTTCCAGGTGTATGCGGACCGAGAGTCCGGACCATCACAGCCTGTCAGGGCGCAGCCATCTGTCCGAGCGGATGTATTGATACTTACGCACTGGCAGAGGAGCTGGACGAGAGATACTTTGGACGTGAACTTCCACACAAATTTAAATTCGGTGTAACCGGATGCCAGAATAACTGCCTGAAAGCAGAGGAAAATGATGTAGGAATCAAAGGCGGTATCAAGGTCGCATGGCAGGGAGATAAATGTATTCAGTGTGGTGTCTGTGTGAAAGCCTGTCGCGAAGGTGCAGTCACACTGGAAGATGGAAAGATCAGCATAGATTCTTCCAAATGTAACTTCTGTGGAAGATGCACCAAAGCCTGTCCAACAGATGCATATGAGAATACACACGGATACATCGTTTCTTTCGGAGGAATTTTCGGAAACCATATCAATAAAGGAAAAACAGTGATTCCGTTTATCGAGGATCATGAAAAACTCCTGAAAGTCTGCGATGCGGCGATCAGCTTTTTCGAGAAAAATGCAAAGGCCGGTGAGCGACTGAAATTTACGATCGACCGTGTAGGCGAGGACGAATTTAATAAAGAAATCCTGGAGGCATATGAAAATGAGTGAGATTAAATTTGATGATACCGTAGATATTACAGATGTTGTCTGCCCGGTAACTTTCGTAAAGGCAAAGGTAGCACTGGAAGAACTGGATGAGGGACAGATTTTATCCATCCGCATGAATGACGGCGAACCGGTTCAGAATGTACCGCGCAGCATCAAAGAAGAAGGACATCAGATCCTGAAACTGGATGACAACGAAGATGGAACTTACACTCTTTATGTGAAGAAAGTCGGAGACTGATAAAAGAAAACAGAGTTCGGGCGAACAAAAAAGAGCCTGAACGAGGAACGTGAAAAGACTGACAGGAGCAGGACCATGGCAGAGAGATTAAACGAAGAGACTTTTAAAGAAAAAGCTTTTCAGGCAGGAAAACTTACACTGATCGATTTCTATTCCGACAGTTGTGTACCGTGTAAACGAATGGTTCCGGTATTTGCAAAGCTGGAAGAGAAATACGGCGATCAGATTTATATAGGAAAAGTAAATGTAGCTTACGAACAGAATCTGGTAGAAGAATACAAAGTCATGTCAGCACCGACCCTGATCTTCCTGAAAGACGGAAAACAGATCGAACGGCTGACAGGAGCAAAGAAAGCAACAGAGCTGGAAGGGATTATTGACAAGAACATTTAATTAAATCAGATAGAGAAGCTGCTATCAGATTATGAAGCAAGCAGAAAGGCAGATGCTTTTCTTCATTGGCAGCAAATTTTGAAAATTAAATTTCGGATAATACAAAATATAAAGAAATGGAGAGCAAAAGTTATGGTTATTACAGTAGCAGGAGATAAAAAAGAAGTAAAAGACGCAATCACAGTTTCAGAATTGATCGTACAGGAGAACGTAGAAACTCCTCAGTACGTGACAGTATCCGTAAACGATGACTTCATCGACAGAGCAGAATTTGACACCTATGCATTAAAAGAAGGCGACAGCGTTGAATTTCTGTACTTCATGGGAGGTGGAAGATAGTGGCATTCACAAACGAACAGCTCGAACGCTATTCCAGACACATCATTCTGAAAGAGGTTGGAGCAAAAGGACAGAAGAAATTACTTAATTCCAGCGTCCTGATCATCGGAGCAGGTGGACTTGGAGCACCGGCAGCCCTTTATCTTGCTGCAGCAGGTGTGGGAACCATCGGAATCGCAGATGCAGATGAGGTAGACCTTTCCAATCTTCAGCGTCAGGTCATTCACGCAACCAAAGATATCGGCAAGCCAAAAGTAATTTCCGCAAAAGAATCCATGGAAGCCATCAATCCGGATGTGACAGTAAAAACTTACCAGACTTTCGTAGATTCCGAGAATATCATGGATCTGATCAAAGATTACGATTTCATTATTGACGGAACCGATAACTTCCCGGCGAAATTCCTGATCAATGATGCCTGCGTTATGGCAAAGAAACCATTCTCTCATGCAGGAATCATTCGTTTCAAAGGTCAGTTGATGACATACGTTCCCGGAGAAGGACCATGTTACAGATGTATCTTCAAAGATCCGCCGCCAAAGGATGCTGTACCTACCTGTAAACAGGCAGGTGTCATCGGGGCAATGGGTGGTGTGATCGGAAGCCTTCAGGCTATGGAAGCCATCAAATACATTCTTGGAGTCGGTGATCTTCTCACAGGATCTCTTCTCACATACGATGCACTTACAATGGAATTCCGTAAGATCAAACTTCCGAAACATGTGAAGAACTGCCCGGTATGCGGTGAGCATCCGACAATCACAAAACTGATCGACTATGAACAGGCGGAATGTGACGGAATCTAAAGGAGTTAGAAACATGATGATCACAATGTCAAAAAATGACTATGAAATAATCTTAAAGCATGCCAGAGAAAATCTACCGGAAGAAGCCTGCGGACTGATCGCCGGAAAAAAAGACGGTAATAACAAATCCATCGAGAAAGTTTACTGTCTGACAAACATTGACCATTCCAATGAACATTTTTCTCTGGATCCGAAAGAACAGCTTGCAGCAGTAAAAGACATGCGTGCCAACGGTCTGGTACCTCTGGGAAACTGGCATTCCCATCCGGAAAGCCCTTCCAGACCATCTGAAGAAGACAAGAGATTGGCATACGACAGTACAGCAAGCTACATGATCCTTTCTCTCATGGACAATGAGAACCCGGTTCTGAATTCCTTCCATATAGAAGGAACAGAATCTGAGAAAGAAGAACTTGTATTAGTATAAAAAGATAAAGACGACTGTTCGGCTGCCAATGAAGACGATGCTGAACAGTTAAAAACAGCAAAGACAGAGTATAAAGACATAAATCAGCAAAAGAGAAAAATGTTATGTGAATACTCAGGAGATGAAACATGATCAAAAAAATATTTGCATTCGGTCTGGCAGCAGTGCTGGCGCTGACACCGGTACAGGCGTTTGGGAAAATCGTTTCTATTACAAACGTTTCCTATGATCCAACCAGAGAGATGTTTGAACAGTACAACAAAATATTTGAAAAACATTGGAAAGAGAAAACCGGAGAAGATGTGGAAGTTACACAGTCTCACGGCGGTTCCGGAAAACAGGCACTGGAGGTAGCCAACGGACTGGATGCAGATGTGGTAACACTGGCACTGGAATACGATATTGAATCCATAAAGAACGCAGGACTGATCAAGGCGGGATGGATAGACAACTTTGACAATGACAGTTCCCCGTATACATCCACCATCGTATTTCTGGTTAAGAAAGGAAATCCCAAAAACATTCAGGACTGGGATGATCTGACGAAAGAGGGCGTAGGAGTGGTAACTCCCAACCCGAAGACTTCCGGTGGAGCCAGATGGAACTACATGGCAGCATGGGCTTATGCAGATAAGAAATACAACGGAGACGAGATCCAGATCAAAGATTTCATCAAGAAGCTCTATCAGAATGTAGTAGTTCTGGATTCCGGTGCGAGAGGTGCAACTACTTCATTCGTAGAGAACGGACAGGGCGATGTGCTGGTAGCGTGGGAAAACGAAGCCTATCTTTCTATGCGTGACTACCCGGATGAGTATGAGATCGTTACTCCGAGCGTCAGCATTTTGGCACAGCCGACTGTAGCGGTGGTAGATGAGGTAGTGGATTACAGAGATACAAGAGAAGTGGCGACAGAGTATTTAAACTATCTCTATTCTGACGAAGCACAGGAAATTGAAGCAGAGAATTACTTCCGCCCGACCAATGAGAAAATCCTGAAAGAACACAGCGATGTGTTTGATCTGAGCGTAGACCTGGTAAACATCAGTGAATATGGCGGCTGGGATGAGGTGCAGAAAAAACACTTCGGGGATGGCGGAGTCTTTGATGAGATTTACGAGCGATAAAAACAGATGCAACCATGATCCAGGATGCGGAAACTATCGACCCATAATAACGGGGCACAAAATAGAGCACGAAGATAACACGACCAGAACATACGAGACAGAGAGGTGGTAATTGATTATGAAAAAAAGAAATAAACCAGTGATTCCAGGATTCGGACTCTCTATGGGAATTACCATTTCCATATTAAGTCTGGTGGTTCTGATCCCCCTTGCAAGTCTTGTGATTTATACAGCGAAGCTCAGCTTCAGAGATTTCATTGAAACCATCACAAGAGCCAGAGTGCTGGCATCCTTTTACACCAGCTTTATATCTGCTTTCGCAGCAGCAGTGATAAACG
>OGDF01004557.1_pt1 | contig 15635 bp, 10 predicted proteins | sample 1570141 | NCBI WGS metagenome assembly OGDF01 (sample SAMEA4370581, study PRJEB24528) | human gut metagenome | reverse complement strand
TAACCCCCATTGCTGTTCCACCGACAAGGTTGATCAGGGTAATGATAAGACCTGCTGTTGCATCTCCTTTGCTTCAGCAGGCAACCCACCGTTCTTCCCGACAGATGTCGTGGCGAATGCCAAAGGTGAGTTGTTAATGACAGATAAGGGAGTAAAGCGGGTGGATGTTTTTTCGCCTGATGGCAAGACATTGTTGCGTTCTTTCCCGATGGACGAAACGCCTACGGGTATCCTTTTGGATGGCGACAAGGCATATGTGACTACATTCGGAACGACAGGCCATTTACAGATCCTCTCGCTCGAATCGGGCAGGGTGGAGGCTTCTATTCCGACCGGTTCGGGAGCATGTCATCCGATGTTCGGTCCGGACAAGAAGCATATATATGTATGTAACCAGTTCCAGACCACGATTTCCGAAATCGATCCGGTTGCGCGGAAGGTGATGCGTACGGTGAAGGTATTGCGCGAACCGAAGTCCGCCGTGTTCAGCAAGGACGGCAAATATATGTTCGTCACGAACTTCCTTCCTGCACAGCGGGCTGACCTCGATTATGTGGCCGCCTGTGTATCCGTCATCGAAATGGATGGCTTCACGAAGGTGAAGGACATCCAGTTGGCAAACGGAAGCAATGCCCTTCGGGGAATCTGTATAACTCCCGACGGCAAATATATATATGTATCCCACAACTTGGGGCGTTTCACCGTCCCTACATCTCAATTGCAGCAGGGATGGATGAACACGAGTGCTTTCAGCGTGATCGATGTCGACAAGCAGGAGTTCCTGGGAGCCATCGTCGTGGATGAACCCGAACGGGGGGCGGCCGGTATCTGGAGCATTGCCTGCAACGACGAGTCTGTTTTCATCTCTCATTCGGGAACGCACGAGGTCAGCGTGATTGACCATAAGGCGATGTTGGAGAAATTCCTGAACTATCCCAATAAGGCGGTGTTGGACTACGACCTGACTTTCTTGTATGGCCTCCGCGAACGTATCCCGCTGGAGGGGAACGGTCCTCGCAATATGATCCTGAACGGTGACAAGCTGATTATCCCGACTTACTTTGCCGATATCCTGAACATAATGGATATCAATACGAACGAAGTGACGTCGGTCGAGCTGAATCCCGGACGTGAAGAAACGGCTGAAAACAAGGGTGAACGCTACTTCAACGATGCTTCTCACTGCTTCCAGAACTGGCAGAGCTGTAACGGCTGCCATCCGGGGGATGCCCGGACGGACGGTATGAACTGGGACTTGATGAATGACGGTGTCGGCAATTCCAAGAACTGCAAGAGCATGCTCTTTAGCCATATGACTCCTCCCAATATGATTTCCGGTATCCGTGAACATGCGGAACGGGCTGTGCGGGCAGGATTCAACTTCATCCAGTTTTTTGAAGTCTCGGAAGAAGATGCCGTTTGCGTGGATGCCTATTTGAAATCACTTCGTCCCGTTCCCAGTCCTTACTTGGTGAATGGCGAGCTGTCTGATTTGGCAAAGGAAGGGCAAAAGGTTTTCGAAAAGCTGAAATGCGGGGAATGCCATAGCGGTGTTTATTATACGGATATGAAATACCACCGCATAGGTGAGGATATAGAGTTCGAAAAAGGTTGGGATACTCCGACTTTGCGTGAAGTGTGGCGTACGGCTCCCTATTTGTTCGACGGACGTGCCGCTACCATGAAGGAAGTGTTCAGTGTCCATAAACACGGCATCGAGAAGAAAGTTTCAGAGAAAGATATCGAAGCATTAACCGAATATGTGAACTCTTTATGAATTATTGCGATAAAATACATTATAATATCTATACGACCGGACTGGCTACTTTCGGTGAAATGGTAGACGCCCTGCTGGCACAGTTGCCTCAAGACGAACAGATTCTCCGTTTGGCATTCTTCGGCATGCCGAACGACAACGAACAATACGTCTCCCGCCGCATCATGCTGCGTGAGAAAATCCGTAAGTTTTATGGGAATCATGAACCGGTATTGAGTTATGTTTCCCAGCCACCTCTGAATGCCGGACTGATCTTGGAAGTCCATAGCTACAAAGCGGACGAAGACGATCATATCACCTTCCGCCGTCACGGCGGCTTCCCGTATGTCGTACTGGAAAATGCCGATGGCCGTTTTCTCTTTGCCGGCGGCTTCCACGGGGATGTGATAAACTTCGGTATCCAGCAGCAGTCCGCCGAAGTATTCCACATGATGGGAGAGGTGATGCGCCGGGAAGGCTTCCCCGTAAACTGCATCATCCGCCAGTGGAACTACATCGAGCAGATCACCCGCTTCGATGGGCCGGACCAGCATTACCAGATGTTCAACAACGCCCGTGCCGATTTCTATGGAAAGACGGACTGGAGCAACGGTTATCCGGCTGCTACTGGTATTGGGGCCAACTTGGGGGGCATACTGGTCGATTTGGATGCGGCCGTGTTCGCCCGTTCCGAATGCTATGCCACCCCGATCGACAATAAATTGCAGATAGCCGCCCACGCCTATTCGGACCAGGTCCTCGAAGCTGCCCAGCAGAAGAAAGCCACTCCGAAGTTCGAACGGGCCAAAAGCATGACTTTCGATGACCGGCGGATCGTTTATATTTCCGGTACGGCAGCTATCCGCGGGGAGGAAAGCCTGGTTGGAGTAGGGCTCGGACGCCAGCTCCATATCACGATGGAAAACATCGGCCAGCTGATTGGTAAGGCGAAACTGAAAATGCTGCGTGTCTATCTGAAAGAGAAATCCTTCTATGAGGAGGCACGAGAACTGCTGGAAGGATATGGTTTGAATATTCCCATATCTTATATGTGGGCGGACGTTTGCCGGGATGAGTTATTGATCGAAATAGAAGGGATCGCCATCGAGTAAACGTTTCATAGGCATCAAACAAAAGTTTCCTCGTATGGAAACAGTCGTTTCACCCTATGGAAACAAAGTTTCTCCGGTAGGAAATAGGTACAGAACAAATATTACTAACTAAATAAACAAGAGAAAAAATGAAAAAGAATCTTATGAAATCGGCCGCTATGGGAGCCCTCCTGCTTTCGATGGCTGCATGTAACGGCAAAACATCTACTGGCGAGGCTACCTGTTGCGCAGCGGCAGGCGAAGGACAATGCACCGAACAGTGCGGAAACGACTGCAAGAATGAATGTAACAACAATGCTAACTGTAAAAATAATAAAGAAATGAAGTATTCAAAGAAGTACACAAATGCCGATTTCTACAAAGACGGCAAGTTCCAACAGGATGTTGCTATGGAAGCAATGAAAGACATGTTCGCTTTCTACGGTGTTCCTTTCACCGAACTGATGGCTAAGGACATGTGGGTGACTGATTTCGGTCTGGGTGATTTTGAAAACGTGGGTATGGGTGGTATTTTCTGGGTCAACGATCCTGAATACGGCTACTTCGCTCACGCGATCTACCTGCTTCCGGGACAGATGATCCCCGAACATGCGCATGTAAAGACCAAATTCCCGGCTAAACATGAATCCTGGATGGTAGAAAAGGGATGGGTTTACAACTTCTCTGAAGTAGGTGACGAGACTCCGAACGCTCCTGCTATCCCCGCTACCCACGGTGCGATCAAGAGCAAAAATTTCGTCGTACAGAATGTAGGTGATGTTCTTCGCCTGAAAAAACTGGAAACATTCCACTTTATGATGGCTGGTCCTGAAGGTGCTATTGTTGATGAATGGGCATGCTACCACGATAATGACGGCTTGCGCTTCACCAACACGAAAGCTGCGTTATAATAAGTAATAAACACCTTATAATTTATTACATGAACAAATACTATTTATTAGTATCACTCTTTCTGTCCTCTTCTGTTATGGTGTCTGCCGGCCCCAAGCAGAAGAAGGCGGAAACGTGGATTGATGCTTCAGTCAAAGCCAAAACGGAATTACAGGCAAAGCTGAAGAAATCCGGAATGCCGATCGTTTCTACCTGGATGAAGCATAAGGCGAAAGCCGAACCTTTCGTGGTAGACTTGAAAGGCGTGGATAAGCTGGTGCTTGTAACGGCCGGTGGTCCCGATGGTACGGATTACGACCAGGCTGTATGGGCGAATGCCCGTTTGATCAAAGCCGATGGTACAGCCGTATGGTTGGACGAAGTTCCTTATGAATACGGTGTTGCCGGTTGGGCAAAACCCAAGATGAACACGAATGCATACGATCATGAGATCGTTATTGCTGGAAAGGAATACAAACACGGTGTGTTCTGCCATGCGAACGGCACGTTGGTATACCCGGTGGGTGGCCAGTATGTCCGTTTCGAAGCCGAAGTCGGTATCGATGATACTTCAAGTGGCGGAAGTGTGTTTTTCCAGGCATTGAATACGGTTCCGACCTTTGTGGCGGAAGAATTGAACAACAAGTATCCGGAAGAAATCGGTATGCTGGGTGCGGTACTGGACGGCCTGGATACCTGGTTGATCACCCCGGATGCCTCAGTCGAAAAGCAGGCTGCGGATAATGCGATCGCCCGGTTGAAGGACGGAGCCTACTATTCGAATGTGGCAAAGCAGATCGCAAACGAAAAAGATCTCAATACACAGATACGCAAATATCTCGAACTGGTTGAGAAAGTACAGGAACTGTACACGCTTCAGAGCGATTTGGAATGGCTGAACGTCGAGGCTGTCAAATTGGCTTTCGCCGATATGAAAAAGCAGAAAGGCTACGACGCCGCCAAATACGAACCGATGCTGAACGAACTGGTACGGCTCGAAAAGAAAGGTTTCAAAGGCATCTATAACGGTGACGAACAGGCTATCGCCGATGCCAAGAAAGCATTGGAATGCAAACGTGCCATCTTGCTGGCTAACCCGTTGCTGGATGCCGACAAGATCGTGGCAGCCCGTTTCAAGGTAGGTTCAAAGGCACACCAGATCATGACTCCTTCCTTGGGGACTCAGGCCAATAACTGGAGTAACCAGGAATCTGCCGGTCGTGAGGGCTTCGATGCCGAGATCGTCGAACTCTCCAATCTGCGTGGCGATATACAGATGCGTCAGGTCTACAAACCGAAAAACGGTTCTTCCATCGCTGACCTGAAACTGCATTGGGACGGTGACCGTGTGATGTTCACACAGACACAGGACGACAAGCGTTGGAACATCTATGAAGTGAATCTGGATGGGACAGGCTTCAAGCCGCTTGTGGAAAACGATGAGCCGGATCTGGAGTTCTACGATGGTACTTACTTGCCCGACGGTCGTGTGATCGCTATCTCCAACATCGGTTACCAGGGTGTTCCTTGTGTGAACGGTAGCGATGCGGTAGGTAACATGGTGCTGTATGACCCGAAGGACAAGAGCATGCGCCGCCTGACATTCGACCAGGATGCCAACTGGAATCCGGTCATCATGAATAACGGCCGCGTGATGTACACCCGCTGGGAGTACACCGACCTGACCCACTACTATTCCCGTATCGTAATGCACATGAACCCGGACGGAACGGAAAACAAAGCCCTCTACGGTAGCGGTGCGATGTTCCCGAACAGTACGTTCGACGTGCAGCCGTTGCCCGGCCACGGTTCGGCGTTCGTCGGTATCATCTCCGGCCACCACGGTGTGGCACGTTCAGGCCGTATGATCATCTTCGATCCGACCAAGGGACGTAAGAGCACAGCCGGTATGGTACAGGAAATCCCTCACCGTAACCGTCCGATCAAAGAAGAAATCAAGGACCAGCTGGTAAACGGTGTATGGCCGCAGTTCATCAAACCGACTCCGCTGAACGACAAATACTTCCTGGTTGCAGCCAAGTTGGACCCGCATGCCTTGTGGGGACTCTATCTGGTGGACGTCTACGACAACGTGACCTGTCTGATGCAGGCAGAAGGCGAAGGCTATATCAGCCCGATCCTGGTGCGCAAGACAAAGACTCCTCCGTCCATTCCCGACCGTGTGAAACTGAATGAAAAGGAAGCGACCTTCTTTATTCAGGATATCTACGAAGGAGAAGGCCTGAAAGGTATTCCTCGCGGAACGGTCAAGTCTCTGCGTCTGCATGCTTACGAATATGCGTATGTAAAGACTCGTTCCGACCATAACTGGCATGGAATCCAGTCCGGTTGGGATATCAAGCGTATGTTGGGGACGGTTCCTGTCGAAGAAGACGGTTCCGTGATCTTCAAAGCTCCTGCCAATACACCGATCTCCATCCAGCCTTTGGATAAGGATGGCGTGGCTATCCAGTGGATGCGAAGCTGGGTGACCGGTCAGCCGGGCGAAGTGGTTTCCTGTATCGGTTGTCATGAAGACCAGAACCAGATCGCGATCCCGAAACGTGTGATCGCTTCGCAGAAAGCTCCGTCTGCCTTGACTCTGCCCGAAGGCGGTACACGCTCTTTCACGTTCGACCTGGAAGTGCAGCCGATCCTGGACCGCGCTTGTATCGCTTGTCATAACGGTGAAGGAAAAGCGTTCGACCTGCGGGGTGGAAAGAAAGACAAGCTAGGTTATGGCACGTCTTATCTGAACTTGCATCCGTATGTGCATCGTCAGGGAGGCGAAGGCGACATGGTCGTTTTGCAGCCGTACGAATATCATCCCAACACGAGCGAATTGGTACGCTTGCTGAAGAAAGGCCATCACAACGTGAAACTGACCGATAAGGAATGGAAGACGCTTTATAACTGGATTGACTATAACGCTCCCGACAAGGGTTATTTCAATGCGAACGTATTGACTGATCTTCCTTATAAGGGATTCGACCAGATCAAGCGTCGTAAGGAATTGACCGACAAGTATGCGAACGGAGCCGGTGTCGACTGGAAGAAAGAAATCGCCGACTATGCCGACTACCTGAAGAAACAAGGCCCGATCACCCCGGTAATGCCTGAAAAGGCCGCTCCTGTAAAGGAAAAGACCTTGAAGGTGAAAGGTTGGCCTTTCGGTGCTGACCGGATCAAGGAAATGCTGGCTAAGGAGAAGGAAACCCGTAAGGTGGTTGAGATCGCTCCGGGTGTGAAAGTCAATTTCGTCCGTATCCCGGCCGGTGAATTCGTGATGGGTAGCTACCGTGGCGAACCGGATGCTTATCCGACTGCCAAGGTGAAGATCGACAAAGCCTTCTGGATGGCCGAGCTGGAAACGACAAACGAACAGTTCAACGTTGTCTTCCCGGATCACGACAGCCGTTTCGTCGACCAGCAGTGGAAAGACCACGTGGTTCAGGGATATCCGGCCAATAAACCGGAACAGCCTGTTATCCGTGTCAGCTACAACGATGCTATGGAATTCTGCCGGAAACTGAGCGAAAAGACCGGTCTCAAGATCACGCTTCCGACAGAAGCACAGTGGGAGTGGGCTTGCCGCGCCGGTAGCGACCAGGACTTCTGGTATGGCGACATGCATGCGGACTTCGGCAAGAAGGACAATCTGGCGGACAAGACAACGCTGTTGTTTGCCGTTTACGGTGTAGACCCGCAGCCGATGGCGAAGACCAACCCGTGGTACAAGTACTATACCTTCCTTCCGAAAGAAGAGAGCGTGGACGACGGTAACCTGGTCCAGGTCGGCGGCAAGGCTTATGAGGCCAATCCGTTCGGTCTGTACAGCATGCACGGAAACGTAGCCGAATGGACCCGTTCCGACTATGTATCGTATCCGTACAATGAGAAGACGAAAGAGACATCCGAATACAAGGTGGCCCGCGGCGGTTCTTATATCGACCGTCCGAAGTATGCGGCTTCCCATACGCGTAAGGCTTACTATCCGTACCAGCGTGTGTTCAACGTCGGCTTCCGTATGATCATTGAAGATTGATAATGAAAAGGTATAGATGATATCTATCAACTAATAGAGGACACAGATGTGGCAGATTGCCACCGGTTATTTCATCAAACGATTAATCTGCGTACATTTGCCGCATCTGTGAACTCTAATAAAAAAGTAAATGAAAACAAATCTCGAAAGATTTTTCTCCTCCTTTGTAACGACGATCGTCCTGTTACTGATTTATGCCTTTGGCCTGGCCGTTGCCACTTTCATCGAAAAGTATCACGGTACAGCGACAGCCAAAGCAATGGTTTATTATTCCCCCCTGTTTTTTCTGCTCCAATTCCTTTTAGTCGTTAATTTTATCGCGGCTACGATCAAACACCAATACCTGAAACGCGGCAAATGGGGACTGATGCTGACTCATTTCGCCTTTATCATCATCCTTCTCGGCGCCTTGACCTCTTTCCTTTTCGGCGAAGAAGGAATTTTGCATCTGCGTGAAGGGGAGACAAGCAACCAGATTGCTGTCCGCACTTCCGATAACACGACCTTTCATACCCTGCCTTTTTCCGTTGAACTGAAGAAATTCACCTTAACCCGCTATCCCGGTTCCGCCAGTCCCTCTTCCTACGAGAGTGAAGTGATCGTCCATGTGGACGGGGAAGACCGCGAAGAGCGGATCTTTATGAATAACGTATTGGATGTAAAAGGCTACCGTTTCTTCCAGGCCTCCTATGACCAGGACGAACACGGGACCATCCTTTCCGTCAACCGCGACGTGGCGGGGCGGAACATCACCTACACCGGATATCTGTTGCTGGTCATCGGCCTGATCCTTTGCCTGGTCGGTAAGGATTCCCGCTTCATGCGTCAGAGCCGCCGCCTGAAAGAATTGCGCAAGGCGACCAACGTAACGGTCCTGTTGCTTGCGCTCCTTGCCGTTCCCCTGTCCGTAAATGCCGGCGGGAAGGCTTCCCCGATGCTCGATGCCGTGCAGAAATATGCGGTGAGCCCGGAACATGCTGCCCTCTTCGGAGCCCTTCCGATCCAGTCGGGTAGCGGCCGTATGATGCCGGTCAATACCTTCTCTTCGGAGATTCTACGTAAGCTCCATAAGTCGGATAAGATCGGTCAGTTGAACTCTGACCAGTTCCTTTTGAGCCTTTTAGCCATGCCCGATATGTGGATGCGCGTTCCCTTTATCTCCCTGTCCAATCCGGAGTTGGCCGCCTATTATGACCTGACGGACGGCGAGTGCGCCTATATCCAGGCCTTCGACAGTAACGGCAGCTACAAGTTGCAAGAGAAGTTGGAAGAAGCCTATAACAAGATGCCTGCCCAGCGTACGCGTTTCGACAAGGACCTGATGAAACTGGACGAGCAGTTGAACATCTTCCATCAGCTGATCAATCACCAGATGCTGAACCTTTTTCCGAAAGAAGACGACCCGAATCATAAATGGTATGCACCCGGCGACGACCTCTCTGCCTTTACCGGCAAAGACTCCATGTTCGTATCCCGTATTTTCGACTGGTATTTAGGCGAAGTGCAGGAGGGCTTGAAGAGTGGCGATTGGGCGAAAGCCGATGAAGTGGTCGGCATGATCGACACCTACCAGCAAGCCAAGAACAAGACACTCGATATCAGTCCGAAGCGCATGCAGGCCGAATTGAAATATAACAAGATGGATGTTTTCCGTTATTGCAAGATCGGCTATCTGGTCTTGGGCGGACTGTTGTTGGTCCTTTCTTTCGCGATGCTGTTCCGCCGGACCCGCTGGATGAAGGTTGCCGTATGGCTGTTAGGAGCCGGCGTACTGGTCGTCTTCCATTATCATATGTTCGGAATGGGGATGCGCTGGTATATCGGTGGCTATGCTCCTTGGAGCAATTCCTACGAGACGATGGTCTATGTGGGATGGGCGACTGTCTTTGCCGGACTGTTGTTCGTGCGCCGTAGTACGATCACTTTCGCGCTGGCCACCCTGTTCGGCGGTATCATCCTCTTCGTCTCCGGTCTGAACTGGATGGACCCTGAGATCAATCCGCTCGTACCGGTCCTGAAATCGCCGTGGCTGATGTTCCATGTGGCGGTCATTGTTGCCGCTTACGGCTTTTTCGGTATCAGTTGCCTGATCGGGCTGACCAATATGGTGATGATGTCCGTCGCCGGAAAGAAGAACAAAGAGATATTGAAAGCCCGTATCACCGAACTGAGTATTGTGGGTGAGATGGCGTTGTGGGTAGGGCTTGCCCTGATGACTGTCGGCACTTTCCTCGGTGCTGTCTGGGCGAATGAGTCCTGGGGCCGTTATTGGGGGTGGGACCCGAAGGAGACTTGGGCGCTGATCACGATGGTCGTCTATGCCGTAGTGACTCATCTCCACTTGGTGAAACGCTGGAATAGTCTTTGGTTGTTCAATTTGGCATCCGTGATCGCGTTCGCTTCCGTGCTGATGACTTTCTTCGGTGTCAATTATTTCCTGAGCGGAATGCATTCATACGGTCAAAATGATAATGTGCATGGAATATTCACCTATCTTTATATCGCCTTGGGGGTAGTCATTGTCCTGGCTGTCCTTTCGTACAGGAGATGGAAGACGAAGGTGTGAAACATATATGTTTTGAAAACGAAACATGGGTGTTTTGAATGCGAAACATCTATGTTTTGAGGTTGAGAGAACTGATAACGAATAAAAAAATAGTACGAACACTTAAAATTAATTAGTCATGAGAACATTTAATCATGTCGGTATCGTAACGACAGAACAAGTAGAAGGGGCTATGTTTAACGAAGGCCTGAAAGTATGGTTGACAGACTATAGCAAAAGTCCGAATCGCATCGAATTCCTGAAATTCGAGGAAGGTAGCTGCCTGCCCGAACTGGTACAGAAACAGGGACACATTGCCTACACCGTTCCTTCTTTGGAGGAAGAGTTGAAAGGCAAGAAGGTGATCTTCGGCCCGGCCGTATGCGACGAACACCTGACGATCGCTTTCATCGAAGAAGAAGGCATCGCTATCGAAATCATGGAAATCAAATAATAACATTAATAACATACTTAAATAAAGGAGGAATATACCATGTCAGACATAAAGACAAAATTTATAAATGATCCCGAACAGATAACACCCGAATTGTTGGAAGGTTATGTATTGGCATATCCGGACCAGGTCAAGTTAGGTGGTGAAAACATCGTCGTACGTGCCAATCCGAAGAGCGAAGACAAAGTGGCTATCGTGACTTTGGGCGGTTCCGGTCATGAACCCGCATTGAGCGGATTCGTAGGCGAAGGTATGCTGGACTGCTCTGTCGTGGGCGACATCTTTGCCGCTCCCGGTGCACAGCGTCTGTTCCAGGCTTTGCAGCTGATGAAGCGTGAAGCCGGTATCCTGTTGGTTGTCCTGAACCACTCCGGCGACGTGATGAGTGCGAACATGGCTTGCCAGTTGGCAGAACGTGTAGGCATTAAGGTGAAACAAGTGCTGACTCACGACGATATCAGCGCCGGTATCGGTGCCGACATCAACGACCGTCGCGGCTTGGCCGGTTGTGTGCCTTTGTATAAAATATTAGGTGCTGCAGCCGAAGAAGGCAAGACGCTTGACGAGCTGGTCGAAATCGCCGAACGCTATAACAACAACGTCGCTACTCTGGCCGTTGCCATGCGCTCTTGTACGCATCCGCAGAACGGCGGTACGATCACCGACCTGCCCCAGGGCATCATGGAGATCGGTATGGGACAGCACGGCGAAGGCGGTGGCGGACAGAAACCGCTTGTTTCTGCCGACGATACGGCTGCCGAGATGGTAGACCTGCTTTGCCAGCAGCTCAAGCCGAAGGCTGGCGACAAGATGATGCTTATCATCAACGGCGTAGGAGCGACTACCCACATGGAGTTGAACATCATCTTCCGTAAGGCCTACAGGGAGCTGGAAGCCCGTGGCCTCCAGGTTGTCGTAAGCCGCATCCAGGAAATCCTGACCGTACAGGAACAGGCCGGTTTCCAGATGATCATGGCTATCCTCGACGAAGATCATATCGACTATCTGAAGAACAAACGTGCTGATGCACCTTACTGGACAACAATCGGTAAATAAACGAGATATGAAACAACTGACTATCGAAAACTTCAAGGCGATGCTCGACAACGCCTTGAAGAACATCAAAGAACGCGAAGACGAATTTTCTAAACTGGACGCCGTTATCGGTGACGGCGACCACGGCCAGGCAATCGTGACAGCCATGTCCGCTATCGTGGCTACGGCCCAGAAAGGAACGGAGTTCAAAGCCATGCTGAACGATATGGGTTTTGACGTCATGTTGCAGGTAAGCGGTTCCACCAGTACGCTGTTGGGGGCTTTCTTCTTAGGTATGAGCGACCATGCTTCCGGTACGGAACTGGATGCCGCCGGAGTGAAAGCCATGTTTGCCGGCGGTCTTGCCAACGTGCAGAAACAGACGAAAGCCCAGAAAGGCGACAAGACCATGATGGACGCCCTGATCCCGGCTGTGGAAGCGATCCAGGCATGTCCTTCGGACGATATCAAGGAAATCCTCGAAGCCGGAGCGAAAGCCGCCCTTGCCGGTGCTGCTTCGACCGTAGAAATGAAAGCCAACTTCGGCCGTGCCCGTAACTACGGCGAACGTTCCGTCGGTTATGCCGACAGCGGTGCAACCTCTTGGAGCTGCATGTTCGAATCGTTTGCACAAGCGCTTTGAGAAATTAAGAATTAAGAATTAAAAATTAAGAAAGGAAAAAAGCTATGGCAGATATGGATGGGTTCAGAGAAGCGAATAATTTCGGCTTCGGACAAACTTCCCAATTCGACAATTTTCATGTAAAAGGTGCGTCTAACTACTCTTGGGGTATGAAAGACCGCCTCTCTCGTATCTTCAACCCGAAAACAGGCCGTGCCGTCATGTTGGCATTCGACCACGGGTTTATCATGGGTCCGACTTCAGGTTTGGAACGTATCGACCTGAATATCGTTCCCCTCGTACAATATGCCGACTGTATCATGTGTACGCGCGGTATCTTGCAGACTTCTATTCCCGCCAACATCAACAAGCCCGTCTGCCTCCGTTCGGATGCCGGTTCTACGATCCTGACGGAATTGAACCGTAACGTTTTGATCGATATCGAAGATGCGATCCGTTACAATGCTTCCGCTATGGCAGTCATGTTCTCTGCCGGCGACGGCGAACAGGAAGCCATCACGGCAGCCAACTTGGTGGAAGCTGTCGATATGGGAAACCGCTATGGCATCCCCGTCATGGGTGTGACGGCTGTCGGCAAACAGATGGCACGCGACTCCCGTTACTTCGCACTCGCATCGCGCGTATGCGCCGAGAACGGTGCTTCTATCGTGAAGACTTACTACTGCGACGGTTTCGAAAAGGTAGCTGCCGCCTGTCCGGTTCCCGTTGTGATCGCCGGAGGTAAGAAACTGCCTGAAAAGGAAGCACTCGAACTCTGCTACAACGCCGTTAACGACGGTGCTGCCGGTGTCGATATGGGACGTAACGTCTTCCAGAGCGAAAACCCTGCCGCCATGATCCAGGCCGTACACGCTGTCGTACACGAAGGCTTGACACCGGAACAAGGTTTCGAAATGTTCAAGGATTTACAATAATGTGCTAATGGGTCAATATGCCAATGTACCAATGGAATGAATGTCCCATTTGGAGTATTTCACCGGCATATTGGCACATTCGCAAATTGATAAATTATTAGTTATGCATAAATTATTTACTTATCTCTGTTCCGCATTGTTGCTGGTAACCGCTACATCCTGCGAGAAGAAGACAGAAAAATTGCTGTTGGGTGGTTCCGGCTGGAACAAGATCGTGATCATCGATAAGAACACCAAGCAGGTAGAGTGGGAGCATCCCCTCGAAAAAGGCTGGGAATGCAACTCTGCTGTAGCCACTCCCGACGGGAATATCCTCTTTGCCTATGCCAGAGGTGCGAAGCTGATCGACCGCAACCATCAGGAGATCTGGAATATTGCCGCTCCCGATACCTGTGAGATGCAGACTGCCCGCGTGTTGCCCGACGGTAACTATCTTTTGGGTTGGGTAGGCCATCCGGCTGTCATCATGGAGGTGAGCCCGAAGGGAGAAATCCTGTCGCGTACCGAATATGAGACAGGCATCGAACATCCGCATGCCCAGTTCCGCCAGCTGAACAAGAATGCCCGCGGTAACTACCTGATGCCCCTCTTTGCCACTTCCGACGTGCGCGAGATCTCTCCGCGAGGCGAAGTCGTGAAGATCACCCGTCTCGAAGGAACACCCTTTACGACATTGGCATTGGCTAACGGGAACCATTGGGTTGCCTGTGGTGACGGTCACTCCCTGATGGAAGTGAACCTCGACAACGGCGAAGTAGCCCGCCGTTACGGTGAGAACGATATCAAAGGAGCCCGCCTGTTCTTCGTCGCCGGCTTGCTTCCTGCAAAGGATGGCGGCCTGTACGTCTGCAACTGGCAGGGACATGACAAGAATGCCGTAGAGGCCAACAGCCCCCAGGTATTCGAAATCAATGATAAAGGTGAAGTGATCTGGAATCTGAACGATAACGAAAAGTTCGGTATGATTTCTACGATTAGCACGATCGAATAGGTCACTGGTTTCATCACGTTTTTTCAGGCACGGATTTCTTTGAAATTCGTGCCTGAATCATATCTGCCTATATCTTTCCCTTCCTGTGTCTCTTTGAAAAGAATAGTGACGCTCTCTATCCATGCAGATTCCCATAACAATAAAATGACTAAAAAAACGTACGTTTCTTTTAGTCATTCCATTTACGAAAGATTGTTAACTATTGACTTTCGGAAAATAGCGTGCAAAAGACTCGATATATTTGGCAGACAGGAAAATAAAAAATAAACGAAGATGTGTGAATTTCAAATATTTTAAGTATATTTGCCCCATCAAAATGACTAAAAGAAACGTACGTTTCTTTTAGTCATTTTGTAGACACTTAATCTTCATATGTCCAGACTGTTATGTCTTTTTCTGCTTTGGGACTGACGAGCTTTTGTGTGGAATATATTGTTTGTTAAGTTGTTGTAAATCATATTGTTTCAAAAATAGGTTAACAGAGTGAAAAAATATATCCCGTTCTTTTGCCCGTTCTATCGGAAAGAGAAGGATAGACAATCTACTTATTTAGAAACAGTATAATTTTAGTATAAAATCGATATGATTTTGATAATGCTTGATATTCAATAAATATTATATATGATAAGATGTGCTATACCGCTTTCTAATCTATATATTATTTGATTTTTTTAGTTAGAGCAAAATAGAATTAATCCTTGATAATCATTGGATATTTATAATGATGTCAAAATTCTCGTCCGTCCCGTAACGCTTGATAAGCATGTTTCTGAAAATATCTTCCAATACTCTCATCAAGGTTGCCCTGTCAATATTTTTAAGCTCTTTAAATTCTGCGAATGAATCTATCAAATTAATGGCTTCCATTTTTATTTTATGTATTTAGAAAACAACAATATCTTTAACCTCCTTTATGTCTGTAAAATGAATCTCTTTCTCCACTTTGACAATGCTTTTCTTCTTCTTTCCTTCCACGGCCACTTTTTCTTCACATTCAATTACGATTCCCGTGACGGAATGGGATTTTAAGGTTCCCTGTAATTTTCCCCCGTTTTGCAGTTTCACCTCCACTTGGTTTCCCAGGTTTTTCTCGTATTGCTGGGTTACTTTGAAGGGGTAACCGATTCCGGCACTCGAAACGGTTAACTCGAAATCCTCGGTATCTCGATCCAGTTTTGCGTCCAATTGTTTGCTGAGGGTCACGCAGGAATCCACGTTAATGCCCTTCAGGGAGACGATATAGACCTCGATCGAGTTGTCCGGAGATACT
>OGDF01004550.1_pt1 | contig 15654 bp, 18 predicted proteins | sample 1570141 | NCBI WGS metagenome assembly OGDF01 (sample SAMEA4370581, study PRJEB24528) | human gut metagenome | reverse complement strand
TCAACTCCTTAACTCCTTTAACTCCATTAATTCAACTCCTTAACTCCTTTAACTCCATTAATTCAACTCCTTAACTCCTTTAACTCCATTAACTCAACTCCTTAATTCCCTATCCTTTCCCTCAACAAAAGTACAACATTCTTTTCTATCTCCCAAATATTTCCTTTCAAAAAGCATCACTTACCCGAATAAAAAACGTGTACTCAACCATCAACGGACAAGCACACGCACATTTTCGTACTAACCAGAAAAACACACATTTACTAAAAACGAGTCATAAACTCAACTACTATCTTGTCTTTCTCCGAAGGTTTGGCAATACCGCCCTCACGATAGAAATACTTCTCATAGTTGATGCGGATATCGGAGATAAATGGCTTCGACAGACTCAACGTAACACCGCCGGTGACACGATGGCGCTTATAGTCGTTGATGATCAACTCGCCCAGATCATCGTCTGTCGCATTGTAACGGGAGCCGTCGCTATGATCGCTCATGAAATCATAACGCACCAAGGGCGAAACTTTCTTGATCAGTCGTGTGCGAACAGGGATGTCATAGCAGGCAAAACCATCGAAGGCATGCACATCGTGGAAGGCGTTATGCGAATAATGCTTGTAGAGATACTCCACCTCGGCGATGAAACCACCATAGTGGAAGGTAAGACCAGCATCATACATATTCACAGTCACGTCAGAAGGCTTGATCTTCTGAGTACTCAGCACCAGGTTGACATTAGGAAAGAGGAACTGTGCCTTGGCAGAATAGTTGATGCCCTTGGTCCAGTAGTCCTTCTGATTGGTAAGACCAGAGCCGTTGAACACACCGGCATTCACCACGATGGGGAAACCGACATTCCATGTATAACCCACCTCGGCACCCACGTCACGCACATTACCCACCTGCTTGGCGATAAACGAGCGGTTGGCAAAATACTGCTGATGGGGAGAACGGTGAGCGTCAATGGTAAAGGGAACTCGCTCCTGTCCGATGGTAAACTGCAGGGTGCTCCAGGGCTTGATACGTGTGTAGGCATCAAGCATCTTGATCTTTCCCTCATCGCAGAGGTCAATCTCTGCCTTGTAGCTCACCTCCTTGGTCACATTGCCCGACACACTGACACGGGCTGTGCGCACCTCGAAGCGTCCCTCTCCCTCTTCGGTTTGGTATTCATACTTCGAGCGGATGGTGCCGTGAATTTTAGGCATTCTGTCCACTTTCTCTTCTTCGCCATTGTCATCCTTCTGTGCTTGGGCTGTCATCGCAAGTAGCGAGAGCAGCAACAGCATGGTGGTCGTTTTCTTATTCATTATATTATATTATTTTATTTGAAGTTTCGTATGTACGAAAGTTGAGTTTTATTTGCTGATTTTTCTCGGCTGCAAAGTTAAATAAAAAAAGTTACTTTCATACGACACTGACGTTACAAAACAATGACAATCATGAAATAGGCTCACAACCCACAGACTGTAATATCGTTGTAACAAAAATTAAAGCTTTTGCCCTTACAGGGCGTAGGCTAACACCCGTAACAACCCAGGGCGATGCCCTGGGCTAAGAGCTTCTGCCCCTTCAGGGCGTGCTAACTATTCTAACTTCCTCGTCAGATCTGCGAACTCGCAGAACTCTGAGAAACTTCAGGGCGTGCTAACTATTCTAACTTCCTCGTCAGATCTGCGAACTCGCAGAACTCTGAGAAACTTCAGGGCGTGCTAACTATTCTAACTTCCCTCTAATTTAACTCCCCTCTAACTCCTCTTAACTTCCCTCTAACCCATTCCACGTTCTGCTCCAAGAAAGAAGAAACGTTTCTCTAACTCCTCTTAACTTCCCTCTAACCCCCTTCTTTTCCAAAAAAATGCCGATTTATTTGTGTAATACACAAAAAAATGCTACTTTTGCGGCTGTGTTCCTTACGAAACACTAACAAACTTAGAAATAATAACAATAACCATTTTATTAATATGAGTTTAAAAATTGTAGTACTTGCCAAGCAAGTACCAGACACAAGAAATGTGGGTAAGGATGCGATGACAGCCGAAGGCACAGTCAACCGCGCAGCCCTTCCCGCCATCTTCAATCCTGAAGATTTGAACGCATTGGAGCAGGCTCTTCGATTGAAAGAGCAGAATCCAGGTTCCACAGTTGGTATTCTTACAATGGGTCCTCCACGTGCCGGTGAGGTAATTCGCCAGGGTCTTTACCGTGGTGCAGATACAGGTTGGCTGCTTACCGACCGCCTCTTCGCCGGTGCCGACACATTGGCCACATCCTATGCCCTTGCCACCGCCATCAAGAAGATAGGCGATGTCGACATCGTGATCGGTGGCCGCCAGGCTATCGATGGTGATACCGCACAGGTAGGTCCACAGGTAGCTCAGAAGTTGGGCTTGAACCAGGTCACCTATGCCGAGGAGATTCTGAAGGTGGAAGACGGCAAGGCAACAGTCCGTCGCCTCATCGATGGAGGTGTCGAGACCGTAGAGGCCCCATTGCCACTCGTGATAACCGTAAACGGCAGTGCAGCTCCATGTCGCCCATGCAACGTGAAGCTCGTAATGAAATACAAATACGCATCTTGCCCTATGGAGCGCAAGGGAGATGAGCCTTGGACCAACCTCTATGAGGAGCGTCCTTACCTCACTCTCAACCAGTGGAGCGTAGCCGATGTTGACGGCGATCCTTCACAGTGTGGTCTGAGCGGTTCACCTACCAAGGTGAAGGCAGTAAAGAACATCGTGTTCCAGGCTAAGGAGAGCAAGACCTTGACAAGCAGCGATGAGGACATCGACAACTTGATGAAGGAACTGTTGAACGAAAGTATTATCGGATAGTATTTTAAGAGGAATTTAAGGAGTTAAGGAGTTAAGACAACAGCTTTAGGGCTATATGTCATTCTCCTATACTCAAGCAACAAAACTGTTGTCTTAACTCCTCAGCGACCGCAAGGAGCGATAACTCCTTAACTCCTTTAACTCCTCAAAAATTAGAAAATGTAAAATGAATTTTCAGAACAGCGAGAGCAAACCAAGCTCGCTTGAGTTTGCCGAGTCGTGACGAAAATCTATAAATTTTGCAAAAATTTATGAACAACGTATTTGTATATTGCGAGGTAGAAGGCACAACCGTAGCCGAAGTATCTCAAGAATTGCTTACCAAGGGTCGTAAGCTCGCCAACCAGCAGGGCGTGGAGCTCCATGCCATTGTGGCTGGCACAGGCATCAAGGGAAAGGTGGAAGACCAGATCCTGCCCTATGGTGTAGATAAGTTATTTGTTTTCGATGCCGAGGGATTGTTCCCATACACCTCAGCTCCTCATACCGACATCCTCGTCAACCTCTTCAAGGAGGAGAATCCACAGATTGCCCTGATGGGTGCCACCGTTATCGGTCGCGACCTCGGTCCTCGTGTCTCTTCTTCTCTGACCAGCGGTTTGACAGCCGACTGTACCGAGCTCGAGATTGGCGAATATGACGACAAGAAGAGCGGCAAGCACTACGACGGTTTGCTCTATCAGATTCGTCCAGCCTTCGGTGGCAACATCGTGGCAACCATCGTCAACCCAGAGCATCGTCCACAGATGGCGACAGTACGCTCAGGTGTGATGCAGAAGAGCATCTATGAGGGTGAGTGCAAGAAAGAAGTTGTTTACCCAGAGGTAAGCAAGTATGTACCTGCCGAGGACTTCGTCGTAAAGGTACTCGACCACCATGTAGAGGCAGCCAAACACAACCTGAAGGGTTCTGCCATCGTTGTAGCCGGCGGTTATGGTGTAGGAAGCAAGGAAGGTTTCGACCAGCTCTTCGAGTTGGCTCATCTCCTCCATGGCGAGGTAGGTGCTTCCCGTGCAGCTGTTGATGCAGGTTGGGTAGACCACGACCGTCAGATTGGTCAGACCGGTGTCACCGTTCATCCTAAGGTTTATATTGCCTGCGGCATCTCCGGTCAGATCCAGCACATCGCCGGTATGCAGGATTCCGGCATCATCATCTCCGTAAACAACGATCCTGATGCCCCCATCAACAAGATTGCCGACTACGTCATCAACGGCAATGTCGAAGACGTCGTCCCCAAGCTCATCAAGTACTACAAGCAGAATTCAAAGTAAAATTTAGAAGTAAAATTCGAGAAGTTAAAGAAGTTAAAGAAGTTAAAGAAGTTAAAGCCATTACCTTTGATAGATTATGAGCAGTTCATTCACAGAATTATTGGTCTGGCAAAAAAGTCACCAATTCGTATTACTTGTTTACCAAGTAACTAATAGATTTCCAAACTATGAAAGAATTGGACTGACCTCTCAGTTCCAACGAGCCGCAGTATCTATCCCTGCAAACATCGCAGAAGGGTATAAGAAAATGGGAAAAGCTGACAAACTCCGTTTCATTAATATAGCCCAAGGAAGTCTTGAAGAATGCAGATATTATGTAATTCTTTCTAAAGACTTGGGCTACATTACTGAAGATGATGCCAATCAAATGTACATCATTATAGAAGATGCCAGCAGACTTTTAAATGCCTATGGTAAAAAAATAAAAGAAAGTACTTTTGTAAATGATATCAATCAATGAAGCATTTGGCTTTAACTTCTTTAACTTCTTTAACTTCTTTAACTTCTAAAAAAGATATACAACTATGTCCAATTATTATACAGATCACCCTGAGATTGAATTTCATCTCAATCACCCCCTCATGAAGCGTGTTGTGGACTTGAAGGAACGCAATTACGTAGAAAAAGACCAGTTCGAAGATGCACCTGTCAACTACGAGGATGCCATCGAGAACTACAAACGACTGCTGGATATTACCGGCGATGTGGCAGCCAACATCATCGAACCCAACTCTGAGGATGTCGACCTCGAAGGTCCACACCTGGAGAATGGCCGCATGATCTATGCCAGCAAGACATTCGAGAACCTCGATGCCACTCGCAAGGCAGGCCTCTGGGGCTTGTCCATGCCACGTCGTTACGGCGGCTTGAACCTGCCTAACGCCATTTTCTCTATGGCTTCAGAAATCATCGCAGCAGCCGATGCAGGTTTCCAGAACATCTGGTCACTCCAGAGCTGTATCGACACCCTCTATGAGTTCGGTTCTGAGGAACAGCGTCAGAAGTACATCCCTCGCATTTGCGCAGGCGAGACCATGAGTATGGACCTGACCGAGCCAGATGCAGGTTCCGACTTGCAGCGCGTGATGCTGAAGGCCACACAGGATGAGGACGGCACATGGCGTCTCAACGGTGTGAAGCGTTTCATCACCAATGGCGACTCCGACATCCACTTGGTACTGGCACGTTCTGAGGAAGGCACCAAGGACGGTCGTGGTCTTTCAATGTTCATCTACGACAAGCGTGATGGTGGCGTCACCGTTCGTCACATCGAGCACAAGCTCGGTATTCATGGTTCACCAACCTGCGAGTTGGTTTACAAGAATGCCAAGGCAGAACTTTGCGGTAACACCCGTCTCGGTCTGATCAAGTACGTGATGGCACTGATGAACGGCGCCCGTCTGGGTATTGCAGCTCAGAGTGTAGGTGTTGAGCAGGAGGCTTACAACGAGGGTTTGGCCTATGCCAAGGAGCGTGCTCAGTTTGGTGAGAAGATCATCAACTTCCCAGCCGTTTACGACATGCTTTCAAGAATGAAGGCTAAGTTGGATGCAGGCCGTTCACTCCTCTACTGCTGCGCCCGCTATGTCGACATCTACAAGGCATTGGAAGACATCGCCCGCGACAGCAAGCTCACTCCCGAGGAGCGTCAGGAGATGAAGAAGTACACCCGTCTTGCCGACGCCTTCACACCATTGGCCAAGGGTATGAACTCAGAGTATGCCAACCAGAACGCCTACGATGCCATCAGCATCCACGGAGGTTCCGGTTTCATCATGGAGTACAAGTGCCAGCGCCTGTTCCGTGATGCCCGCATCTTCTCTATCTACGAGGGTACCACCCAGTTGCAGGTAGTAGCAGCCATCCGTTACATCACCAACGGCACCTACCTCAACATCATCAAGGAGATGTTGGAGAGCGAGGTCAGTGACGATCTGAAGGCATTGAAGGCCCGCGTAGCCAAGTTGGCAGACCTCTACGAGGCAGCCATCAACAAGGTGAAGGAAGCCAACGACCAGGCAGTTCACGACTTCCTGGCCCGTCGTCTCTACAACATGACTGGCGACATCGTGATGTCTCTCCTCATCCTCGACGACGCCACCAAGTCACCCGAGCTGTTTGCCAAGAGTGCCAACGTATATGTCCGCATGGCAGAGGAAGAAGTCCTCGGTCATTCCGCATACATCCAGAACTTCCAGGCCGAAGACTTGGAGAGCTTCAAGGCATAAGTTTCAATAACAATATAATAAGAAAGTCCGTGGAAATTAATTTTTCCACGGACTTTTTCATGTTATTTTTTCTTCTTTGTATTACTTCTCGCCATCAAAGGGTCAGCAACATACTTTTGCAGTGGATGATTTATCATCTCAGGAATCCAATAGAAAAGCTTGTTTGCTAATCGTAAAGGTTTCAGATATTTATCCTTTAATGCCTTAGGCGACCGTTGCAAGACAGAAGCTAGTTCCTCATAACTGTATGGCTTAAAAGCACATAAATCTATTATGAGTTGACATACTGTCTCACGAGAAGCTCGACTACCGATGTTATTGACTCTTTCTTGCAATTCGTTAGGAAGTTCTCGTACCAACTCTTCACGAGGTTTTAACATACATTCCTCTTCAAAGGTACCAAGCTTACCTTGGTACCTTTCATCTTCACCTTGGTACCTTTCGCCTAATGTACCATGCTGAGGTGGTATCTTTTCGCCTTGAGGTCGTAACCTTTCGCCTAATGTACCATGCTGAGGTAGTAACCTTTCGTCCTGAGGTCGTAACCTTTCGCCTAATGTACCATGCTGAGGTGGTATCTTTTCGCCTTGAGGTGGTATCTTTTCGCCCAATGTACCATGCTGAGGTAGTAACCTTTCGTCCTGAGGTCGTAACCTTTCACCTAAGGATACCACCTTAGAGGTTCTTATATAGTAAGTGTTACGACCCTGCCCTTTCTTCTCGATAAATCCCAGATCGCAGAGCTTATGAATCTCCAAGCGTGCACGGGCATGAGTTATCGAAGAATCCAGCTGGCGATAAGTTGCATTATCTATCGCACCCACTTCTCTCACGAAGACAAGTGCTAACTTCTGCTCATTTGTCAAGTCGAAAGAAGCATATTGAGCCAACCACTCCATATTCTCCTTGCTGAGGAAATGATGGAGCAGAAGCCTTGCCGTAAACTTATTCGCTTCATGGTTCGACTCAAAAGTCGGCGGCATCAAACCAGCCTCCTTCATCAATCTGCGCATCGCACCAATACCAGTACCCTTAGTCTCTGCAAGATTCGTATCATGGAAAATCTCGCTGATTCTTGGATTGCGAAGCATAGAGCCTGGCTCTCCCCAATCATCCTGAGGTTTCAGAGAATAGCCTGGATTGTGAATCTCAATACGATTGGAATAGCGGATAATCTGAATCGGCTGGTTCACACGGTTCGAACGATGAATATACGAATTGACTATCGCCTCACGTAATACCTTATTGGGAAGAATCGCCGGTGTAGATGCCTGCATGGAATCCTTCTTCAGTTCAAAGCCCTTTGGCAGGTCATCCATCACAGCACTACATGCCTTGTTCACCATGAGGATTAATGGTCCACGCATATCAATGGTTTGCTCAAAACGATTATCACCATCAGCTACCCACTGGTTACCAGATATTCTGATATAATCAACTCTGAAAGAAGGGACCAAACGACGAAGCGACATTTGTTTTCCAAAAACCAAGAGACCCGTATAAGTCAAATCATATCCACCTTGCTTATTCTTCTTGATTGCGCCTAATGCTCTCAACAAATCTACATCATTCAGCGTCAGTTCTTCAGCATCAGGATTCACTTCCTTACGAAGTTTACGATAGAAATTGAGTGCATTCTCATCAATATCATCAAGGTCTGCATCATCTACAATACAACTATCATAGGTATCAGCAGACTGATAGAAAAGATACATATCCTCTTCTGAGCATTTTTCATCAGAAGACCCTATACGACGAAACGCTCCCTCTGGCAAACCTCGCTTAGCAAAATACGCAGGCTTCTGATTCTCAGGCAACTCTTCAATTTTGACAACAATCACCGTCTTGCCTTGGTATTCCTCCACATTAATTATAGGTCGAATACGAACATTAAACATAGAATTGCACATAGCTACAAAATCAGATTGTATCTTATCTGTGTACTCTATGTTCTCTGGCACATAGACAGGTTTTCCGTCTTCTGTCATCCCAGTACGCTTGGCACCAAGGAAAAGATAGCCACCACCCAGTCCAGGCTCATTGGCAAAAGCACAAACAGTTTCCATCATACTCTTACCAACAGCCGATGCAGATTTGGCTTCTATCCGCCTGTTCTCATCCCAGCTATTCAATTCGTCAAATAATTCCTTCGCTGTCTTCATTTCTTTTTCTTATTATTGAAGTTTCGCATGTACGGAAGTTATAGTAGTTAAAGAAGTTATCACTCCCTTCGGTCGTTAGAAGTTATAGCCAATAGCCTTTTGGGTTGTAAATTTAGTTGTAAAACATATGGCTTTAACTTCTCTAACTTCTTTAAATTCTTTAACTTCCCCATTTGCGAAAGTTGAGTTATTATATAAATAGGTAAAGGAAAACACCAACTTCTAATCCATTTAGCTATTCGGTGGTAAAGGTAAATAAAAAACAGCAAACAAGCAAATAAAAAGACGAGATTTTCTTTTGGAAAAAGCTGCGGGTAGGATTTTGCTCACGGACTTTTTTAATTATTTTCGTCTTCTTGCATAAAAAGCTTCATTTTGTTTTGCCGGTTTAACAAAATAATCGTATTTTGTGCAAAACACATTAAACAATATCGGAATTATGATACAAAAAGAAGTTATCACTCCCTCCGCTCGTTCGGGAAGTTAAGGGACAACAGCATCGTGTCCCTGCGTTCCCATAAACAGCAATTCCAGCAAGTTGCGAGCAAGCAGCACGCCCTGAAGGCAAGAAGCCCGTACATAAACCACATACGAAACTTCAGTATTTACTGTTAAACTTTGATAAAAAGAAGTCATAAGTCATACAACTCACATCAAAACGCCCTATATTTGCAATCAATATTAATTAAAACAGATAACGTTATGGCACAGACATCAATGACAGTCAGAATAGACTCACAACAGAAAGCTATGTTCGACAGCCTCTGTGAGCAGTTTGGCATGAGTGCAAATGCAGCAATCAATGTATTTGTCAAGGCGGTAATCCGCACACGAAGTATACCTTTTGCCATCAAAGCAAAGGAAAGCAAAGAAGACAAGGTTACAGACGAGGCAATAGAAGCTTTTGAAAACATGTGCAAGACGGCAAGAGAAAACAACATAGAAATGTCTCTTGATGAAATCAATGCAGAGATAAAAGAAGTCAGACGATTAAGAAAAGAACGCAATGGTGTACGCAGTTATTGATACCAACATTTTTGTGTCTGCTTTTATCACAAAGAATGCCACTGCCCCAACACGCCGAGTTATCAACAGCCTTTTTGCAGGAAAAATCAAGCCCTTGTACAATGATGAAATCATAGAAGAATATTCCGAGGTGCTTCATCGTTCAAAATTTCATTTGGCAGACAAAGACATACAAAGGTTACTGTATTTTATCCAGATTAATGGCATTGACTCCTCACGTTTTCCTTACGATGGCGACATGCCTGATGAAGACGACCGAGTGTTCTATGAAGTTGCATTGAGCAAAGAAGACTCTTTCCTTGTTACTGGTAACATGAAGCATTTCCCCAAGACTCCAAAAGTTGTGACTGCATCACAAATGATGGAGATATTGGACTATGGAGAATAAGATGACAGTATCAGCAAATTACGCAATGCACCATCCATCTTGTCTGCAGTCCCCTCAAACAGCAATTCCAGCAAGCAACATGCATCGAGCAAGCATCCCTTCAGCATCGAGCAAGCAGCAAACATCCTGAATAGTGTATCCCTACGGTTCATCCCACACAAAAAACCGCAGCTCCGCTGCTGGCGTAGACCTCTGATGGTCCGCCAACCATATAGCGAAGCGGTTTGAGCTCCGTTTCTGTCCCCTACAAGGGGAACCGAAGGGGTCGTAAAGACTATTGAAAGGGCGGTTGGCACATCCCCTGTACCCTGAAGGGAAAGGTTGTGCAAATGAGCGCAATGAAAGTTCGCTTTCAAATTGCCTAGTGCAGCCCGCTTTATCAATAAAAGAAGAACGGGTAGGTTTTCGAAAAAAGCAACGAGCAAGCAACCCTTTAGCAAATCCTTGAGTGAAAGCGGGTTCATCCCCGCACAAAAAACTGCAGATCCGCTGCTGGCGTAGACCTCTGATGGTCCGCCAACCATATAGCGAAGCGGTTTGAGCTCCGAGTAGGGCGGTTGGCACATCCCTTGTCCCCTGAGGGGAAAAGGGCTTGGGAAAAGCGGTGGACCCTCCCTTAAGGTTAAGGGAGGACTGGTAGGTTTTCGAAGATCTCTTAAGGTTCAAGGGACGACAGGCAGCTTTTCGAAGACCCCTCATTATAAACAAAAAAAGCTAATATAATATATAAAGTAAGCACACATACGTGCTTACTTTATATATTATATTAGCTTCTTCACAATATACATTGTATCAAACCACATTTGACCAATCGTTTCCAACACTCCGAATCTCAGGAGTTTCAGGAATCTCTTGCGACGCAGCACAGCCTTCAAGAGGAATGCCTCCTCATTATCAAAAAGATAATGCCCGAAATTACCACCCTTGAACACTTCACCCAACAACACATTACCAAGACTCTCGTCAGGAGAACACAGCATCCATTCTGCATCCATGAAGAACACCTCCTTCAGCACCCACATTAGAGCAGCCGCCGTTTTCCTCATCCCCATTTTCCTGATGAGCGCCATAGCCTCTACCCTCTCATCCTTCGAAGAAGACTTCAGCACATAGTAAAAGTCGTTCATCTGTCGCAGACCAATACCCCCACTAAAGAAATGACAATGGATATGAGCAAGTTGCATCAGCAAGTTAAACATCGCCGAAGGAATTCTGAATCCCCTGTCACACATGACCGAGTTTCTCACCTCACTCTGCAAGAACCTCTGCAGCCGATGACGATGAGTGGGGAAGAAAAGACCCGAAGAAGGCAGGAAATGCACTTCGATATCAATACCACTCGCCCCAGGCAACAGATGCACATGATGATATGTAGCCTTCTCCGCCCTGTCGGCCAGTCCATGTCGGTCTATCCAGTCCACGACAAATTTCTTACCCCCATCCACAAAGATGTCGATATCACCAGGAATTCTGCATCCCCTTACAGGATAAAGCAGCTCATTGCCCTGTCCTTTCAATATCACGGTAAAGATACCATTCTCATCAAACAGCTGTGTCAGCCTTTTCGCCTCCTCATCAAACTTCACATTCTTTCGCTTGATAACCTGCGAGATTCCCATCCATTTCAGCACCAAGGCTGTTGGCGGTTTAGTACCACCGAGGTTCACATTCCTGTTGACACCCTCGAATACCACTCCCAGCATCGACTGCCTTTCAGCCTCCTTATACAGTCCCTTCCAGGCCTCCATAGGAATCCCCACAGCCTCATCCGAAATCCCCAGTCCCAACCTTATCAGTTGAAAGAAAATACTATAGTCCTTTTCCATGCGCATTCATCTCCAAGTTCTCCAGTTTCTCCAACATTTTACGCTTGGTTTCCTTAGAAGCCTTCCAGCGGCGTAGAGCCTCTTCCCTTGTTAACTGTGTTTTATCCATTATATCCGTTTTTACGTTTGGCAGAGTACTAACGTTTATGAGAAATCCTAAAGACCATTATCTATAAATGAATCTAACTCCTTACATTGTTTATAATATGTATGAATCCCCTTTATAGAACTGATTTTTGACAACATGTATTTATTGCATAACACTTCAAGAGAAGAAGATGTTTGCGCCAAAGCCATCAGGTTACCCTGCAAAGTCTGTAGAGGTTGCTCTTTGATATCAATATCAGTTACAATAATATATACAAGATGATCAGCATTACAAAATTTTGGGTTGGATGCATAATCATTACATATATCAATACTATCTTTCAACTTTTTGATAAAATCATAGCCTGACACCTGTTTTTCTATCTTTTTCTCTACATTTTTCTTTTGATACTGCAGAAAATCAACCCACCCCTTTATTTCAACGAACAATAGCTTTTCGTTCTTTTCAGACAATCCATCTACCGAAGCACAAGAAATCACCTGATGTTCCTTGCAGTAGGCGGTCTTTACATCATCAAAATTCACGAATCGTTTAGCAGGCTCCCAAGAACACCTGGGTGTCGTAGCACAAGGCTTATGCAGCTCACAGACAGAACAAAGAGAGAAATGCTTATCCTTCACCAAAAACGATATTAATTCACTGGCAGTTTTCATTTCATTCTTCCCCTTACTTCATCCACGTTCATGATTTTATTCAAAGGCTCAGCCAAAGTAAGAAAAACCTGGTTTAAGTCATTAGTAACCTCTTTCATAGTTACCATATAATCATTACCACACTCTGCCATGTAGTAGTTCACATACTTCTCAATGTTATACATAGCAGAATAATACCTCACGGCTTGCAGGAAATACGGACTATGGGTACTGATCATCACCGGAATACCAGAATTAACAATCTGTACGATAACCTTAGCAAACTCCACCTGCCACTGAGGATGCAGATGATTCTCAGGTTCATCCCATATCAAAGGACGATTATTGGAAATACAATAACCATCAAGCAGAAGCTGCAAGGCACCAAAACTTTTGATACCAGAAGCCACATTGATAGGCTTAATTTTCATACCATCTTTTTGATATACGATGCTACGTGAACTCTTATCATATGCAAACGTACCATGAATGATATCCGCTGTATGAAAATCCTTCGATTGAGGCTCCAACAAACTTAGCTGAGTATCAAAATTCTGGAAATTCAAGACCTTGTCAACAAAGTCTTTCACGTGGGCAGGAACCATTGGTTTATATCCCAAAGTCCTCTTCATTTCCCGATAAGCAACAGAAGATTTTAAGCTATCAAGAAGATGGAAGTACAGTGGCGACTCAACATAAGTGATATCCTCATAGAATCCTCTTTCAGAAAAGGAAACGTTTGTCACTTGATTATCCTTTGCCTTAAACGACAGCTTCCCCTCTTCTTCAGTATCAAGCATAACATTAGTAAGTTCAGACTTAGAAGAACAGAACTGCCCCATAAACTCAGATTCAACGAGATAAGCCAACTCCATTTTCAATACAGCAGCAGGATTATTCACCTGATCATAGCAAATTCGAATATTCACAATATCCTCCTTGAGCAAGGATTTTTGGCGAGGAGACAAATCAATATCTTCGATTTTAGCATTCAGATGATCAAGAAAAGCATTTCGTTCCGCTTCGTCCTGACATATTCTTTCCATTTCCGATTTGACACGAGGCAACAGATCCATAGTACCATCTATGATTTTTTTTCCATAGAAGTGCTTATACAAAGAATCTATATGCTTAGAAGCTTTGTTTGCAGAACTTTCATTACTCAAGCTTCTCATATTAGAGACCGCCTTGATAATAGAAAAGAATGCTCTACCTATGGTACTTTTTCCCATATCATTCTCTCCCACAATCACAGTCAAGCCATTCAAGGCAATATCTGCTTCCTTGATTTTATTGATATTTTGTATCTCTAATCTCATTGGTCTATCAATTTTTCTGCAAAACTAAACAAAAAACATTATATATACAAAGAATTGGAGCACTTTTTCATTTCGCATACCTTTTCTTCCGCCATTTCTCCAATAAAAAACTCAATAAAACCAGATATCAGCTATAGACTCAGAATCTGTGAATTCTGTGAAATTTGTGGGAGTCCATCATATATCGATACATTTATATGAATACGATGGTACCGATACAGAGCTATCGATAACTAACGCACAATAAATTTAACCTTCCAAGGACCTTTTGCTGCAGGTTCCTTCCAATTTTCCTTTGCAACCATCGAATCGCGAACAGCCTTAGCAAATTCACCTTTAACCAATGGCTTTGGAGCATTAATACCTAACATCATAATATAGTCTTATATAGTTCAAATATCTGCTGCAAAAATACACTTTTTAATTGAAACCACCAAGAAAAAACAGAAAATCTGCAAGTTATCAGCAAATTACGCAATGCGCCATCCACCTTGTCTGCTGTCCCAGCAAACAGCAATCCCAGCAATGTGGCCCCATCAGCGTTCTTCAGCAAGGCGGGTTCATCCCCACGCATAAAAAACCGCAGCTCCGCTGCTGGCGTAGACCTCTGATGGTCCGCCATCCATAGAATGAAATGGTTTAGAGCGACGAGGAGAAGCGGTTTCCTCTTCTTCCCTGAGGGGAGAAGACCGAGATGAGAGGTGGAGCCTTCCTTAACGGTAAGGAAGGACGGGTAGGTTTTCGAAAGAACTCTTAAGGTTCAAGGGAGGGCTGGTGGATTTTCGAAAAAGTTAATTCATACTAAATATTCACTTAAAAGTGAACAATCTATTTATAAAAACATTATATTTGCATTGCATAATAAAGAATTACAGCTATGCCACAAGTAACATTAAAGACTATAGAGCAGAAACATTATGATACAGAACAAATTATTCCGTGATTGCCTCGCAGCAATACCTGCCGAGCAAAAGGCAGAGTTCGATTTGTCTTTCGGTATTGCCGAGCGCATTAGTGAGATTCTGAAAGCCAAGGGGCTCACCCAAAAGGATTTTGCCCGATTGCTCAACAAGCGAGAATCCGAAATCTCTAAATGGCTCACAGGCAGACATAACTTTACAACTCAAACCATAGCTCGCATAGAAACGGCTTTGGGAAGCAAACTTATTAGCATAGCCCATTGATTGGGCTATGCTTTATTTATTAAAAGTATACTTAGGTTATTATATGGAGTACGTTCATGGAGATGCCCCCAGCCACATCATCTATAGATTTTCAACCCATTTTCTCCCACTTTTCGTAAAAGCAGACCACAAGTAGAGGCAACATGCAATGATACCTACCCCACCTAAAACAATGTACATTCCTTCCATAATCATTTCTTCTTTAATATGTTGACACTATAAACCTTGAACCCAACATCAGACTTACTTGATAAGTATCAAATCAAAGTACATTAGACGAGTCTTTAATGGCTTATCAGAAACAACACCTCTATATGATTTTTCCTGCTCTTCTGTGCTGAACATAAAATCAAAACCATTCTTCTTATAAAAAGCGACAGGCACATCTTCATTATAGGCATCAACTACCAAATAACGACAGCCCGTTTTATTATATGGTTCAACAAACCAGGACTTAATAAAGTCCATTACTTCTGTTCCTATATGAAGATATTGAAATTTTGTCGAAATTCCCAATCTTCCTATAAGTACAGCAGGATATATCAAATCCTGTTTTATATGAGGAACATGCTTTCCAACCTTTTTCTTTCTCGCATTAGGCAAGTACTTCGTGAAAATACGGCTCAGGTGCGGAAGTCCGTGGATAGCCCACCAGGCATGTTAACCGAAGAT
>OGDF01004546.1_pt1 | contig 15664 bp, 9 predicted proteins | sample 1570141 | NCBI WGS metagenome assembly OGDF01 (sample SAMEA4370581, study PRJEB24528) | human gut metagenome | reverse complement strand
ATGGAACGATTAGACATCAAAGACATATCCGGTGCTATCCAGCTTACAACTCTGATCAATGAAGGTTGCAAGCGTAAGTTCACTCTGATGAAGGAGGACCACATCATATTAAAGTTCTCCTTGGAGAGTCCCATATATTTCAAACTTGGTTCATACGTGGAGTGCGACTTCGGGCTGTTCGAGGTGTGTGACTTGCAGAAGCCCGCGTTCAACACCGATAACGCAGGCTACGATTACGAATTAAGGCTTGATGCCTATTACTGGAAATGGAAAAACAAAATCTTTAAATATACCCCCGAAGTGTCCGGGCAGGAAGCGTCCTGGAATCTGACTGCCCCGCTTGACGTACAAGCCGGTATAGTCCTTAGAAATTTGAAAGCTCTTGGTTATGCGTATAAAGGTCAGGATTTTGTTTTCTCCATTGACAGCACTGTAGAGAATAAGGCGCTACTGATGACTTATGACAACATCAACATCCTTGACGCCTGTTTTGAGATGGCGAAGAAATGGGATTGCGAATGTTGGGTGACTGAAAACATCATCCATTTCGGACGTTGTGAGTCTGGCGATGCGGTTAACTTTGAAATCGGGGTGAACGTTGTAGAGATGTCACGTTCCGATTCCCAATCGACCTACGCCACCCGAATCTATGCATTCGGCTCAACAAAGAATATCCCATCTGACTACCGCCCCGTTGATGAGACTGTAGTGCTGAACGGCGTTGTGCAAAAACGCTTAATGTTGCCCGACGGAACTCCGTACATAGACGCTTATCCTGATATGACTACCGAGGAAGCCATTGAACAAGTGGTTATCTTCGATGAAGTCTATCCCCGAAGGGTCGGCACCATGTCGGATGTCACAACTATTGAGGTGACAGACAAGGTGGAGAATGAGGACGGCACAACCACCGAGGAAAAATGGAATGCCTACCGCTTCAAGGATACCGGCATTACCTTCTCAAAGGACTATATCCTCCCCGGTGAGGAATTGAAAATCATTTTCCAATCCGGCAAGTTGAATGGTATGGAATTCGCTGTAACATTCGACCCTGACAATAAGAATGAACAACTTTGGGAAATAGTCAGAAATGAGAACTACGGCAGACCGCTTCCGGACGGAGTGCTTATTCCTGAGAATGGGGATACTTATATTCTATCCGGTTGGGACAGTACGAAAATAACCGAACTGGGGCTCGTGGGTGCCGCCGAACAAGAGCTGAAAGGCGAAGCGGAGAAATCTGTAGCCAAATCCAAGATAGACCCTTCTACATATAACTGTAAGATGATGTCGGATGTCGCATACAGTGAGGACGGAGTGCACAATCTCTACGGCATCGGTCAGAAGGTTAACTTAATCAATAAGGCTTATTTTGAGAACGGAAGGCAGTCAAGGGTTATCGGATACGAGTTTAATCTTGACTATCCTTATGATTCTCCGATTTATACAGTAGGGGAGACGGCAGCCTACTCGCGTATAGGGGACCTCGAAGGCAAGATAGAATCTCTTACCCTGAAAGGTCAGACTTATACAGGCTGTTGGGGCAGTGGGGTTTATCTGATTAAAAGAAATGATTCCACACCGGCTACCGACAATAATGCATTCTCGGCTCTGCGCGCGCTCACTGAGTTCATCAGTAAGAAAAAGGATGATGTCGTACAAGGGATTATCACTTTCATGAAAGGCTTGCGTATCGGCAAGTTCGTTACCGGCATGCTCGGCGGACGTGGCGCCTCCATGTGGCTTGATGAAAACGGGAAATCAATCCTTGAAATAGACAGGATTCTTGCCCGTGAAGAGCTGATTGTTCCCAAAATCACATTCAACTGCATTGATGTGATAGCCGGTGACAAAGCAAACACATTTGCCTACGGTACCATTAAGACCGTAGACAGGGAAAAACGCATTGCCACGCTTGACCTGCTGGACGACCAGTGGGGAACGCTGCACGTCAACGACATCTGTCGTGGCGTCTTCCACAATTTGGAAGGCAGCAACGAAGAGCAGACCCTGTTCGACAAGAACGGCTTCATGGGATACTCCGGCTTTGCCACTTCATATTTTACTCCCACCCGGATTGTTGAAAGCAAAGCCGGGCTGATGAGCTTCGAATACAACCTGCAAGTGGGCACCGGCGTACACCCCATGCCCGGGATGAACTTCTTCGCCTACGGCAATTTTACCGACAAGGAGCGTCAGTCCATCACCTACGAGAACCGCTACTACAAGCGTATCCTGGAGGGAGTGGATACCTGGCAGATTGACCCCGACAAACATATCATGTACCAGTCCGGGCTGCTGGACGGCACTACCATCGGCGGCATGGAGATGCACGGTCACGGGACGTTCCAGAAGAACGGTTACATGACCGGCGTGCATATCCAGTTCACTCCCGACCAGGTGGACCAGCTCACTGCATACAGCGTCAACCTGTCCAGCTACGAGGGTGTTGTGACAGTGGACGAAGAGGGCAATATCATCAACGGGGCAAAGACCGTGCAGAATGTGACCGCAGGCGGCAGGAACGTAATAGGCGGAGAAGAGAATGTGGTGGCGACCGGCTTCCGCCTTTCCACCCGCGTGCAGGCTTTCAAGGGCGAAAAGGAACTGGTTTACTCGGAAACCTTGAAAGCCGGCGCGTTCATGGTGTCAATCGAGCCTGTCGGCTGCACTGCGCACGTGGAGAACGGGGTTGTCATTGTGGATGGGCTGACCGACCTTGGCGGCATGAGCATCGGCATCACAGTGAACTGCGAAGGAAACGCATCATTCCTGAAAACCTATACCATCAATGTCAACCAAAACGGATGGAACATCATATCGGCGGACCTGTCAAACGAAATGTGCGCCGTACATTGCGACACCTATGGCAACGTGCTGAACGGACTGCCCTGCACGACTGTTGTCAGCATGTGGTATGGCACGCGCCGGCTTGGATTGGACAGGATAGAAGTGGAAGCGTCTGAGGGTGTCAGTGTATCCAAAGATGTGGAAACAGGCGTGATTACCGTCACCGCTATTCCGACAGTGCCCGGCAGCAGGGTTATCACCATCCCGGTACGGGCATACGCCACGTTTGCCGGTGAACAATATTCCAAGCCGGTGCAGTTCGGCATCACGAAGCTGACGGACGGGGACCCTGCTGTCATTTACGACCTGCTCCCTTCTGAAAGCTCCATCAAAAAGAATTCGGACGGTTCGTGTTCCGTGTCTTCCATTACGTGCGTGCTCCGCAAGACGGACGGGAAGAATGCGCCTGTACGTGTAACCGTCCTGCCGGATGGTTATGCCATGATGCGTAAGATTGATGACGGGGAAGAGGTTGCCTACGCCATCGGAAGTCCGCTCTCCGTAACGTCTGCCGGCACAAGCATTACATTTTCCCTTTATTGCAACGGACAACCTGTAGACCGTGAAACGATTCCCGTGTTGACAAACGGCGAGGACGGGAAGCCCGGGCAGCCTGGGCATGACGGCGAAGATGGCAAACCCGGTGAAGACGCCTGCTATTATAGCATATCTCCTGCCCAAATGACCATCGGTCAGAAGATAACAGGCTCACTGGACCCTTCATCTTTTGTCTGCACCTGTTACAAGAACAGTAATAATACCCAGGCGGCAGAGTCCGCCCAATGGTACATATACCGGAGTAACGATAACGAATCATGGTCGCAGTATGCCACCGGTTCTTCCTATTCGACCACATTCACGGTCTCCGTGTCCTCTTCGTACAAGTATTATAAGATTGTGGCAAAACCGTTCAGCAACATTGAGTGTGTGGCTTATGCGCAGATAGTATCGGACGGAGAAGATGGGGACCGCGGACCACAGGGTCCGCAAGGTCCTGCCGGCGACCGCGGACCTTCGGGTTCCATGCCGCGCTACCGCGGCACATACAAATCGTCCGAGACTTATGTTTACAACAGCGAATACCGCGATATCGTGATATATAACGGCAATGCCTATATTGTCAAGCCGTACGGATATTCCGGTTCTGCCACCCCCACCAACACCTCTTATTGGGAACAGTCCAACAAGTTCAGCTTCGTGGCGATGGATACCGCCCTGATTGACGGAGCCAACATTGCCGGGTTCATGTTCAAGAGCCAGAAGATGCAGTCGCAGAGCGGCACGCTTACGCTGGATGGAATCAACGGGTCAATTGATGTGAGTAAAGGTACTATCGGCGGGTTTACGATTTCGAATAATTCCTTGTCGGTATCCGGGAACAATGCTTCCATTAAATTCGAGATCAGCGGATATAACTTCCTCCGGCTGAACGACCCTTCAAGCAGCGCATTCTTGGCTGCCCGTGCCGATGGCAGGACGGCGGCAAGTTTCAGCACTTATGGTTCCAGTAATTTGTCCATTGCCTTGGAGCTGCTATGTAACGCCGGCGGCTTCGGGTACGCGTTGAAGTCAAGAGGCAACGCGGAAATTGTTGCACGAAGCGGAGAGTTCGTCCGGATAAACGGATTGGCACTTAATGCGATTGAGGTTTCATCCTCGTATACTGTCAAAAGCAGCGATGATCTGATTGTATGTAAGAATACTTCTTCGATTACTGTCAGCCTGCCTTCTTCCGCAACCATGTGGAAGGGGAAGATTGTATTCATCAAGCCTGCCAATACCGGGAATATAACCATGAGCGGTTCCATACGGGAAGCCAACAACAGAAATCCGGTCGGTTCGACATCGATCAAGGACAACCATTTCCGGGGCTTTATGTATGACGGATATTATTGGAATGAAATGTATTTATCAATTTAAGAAAGAGATTATGAAAATAAATTTTAGAAAATTCCCGATGTATGCAAACATACGCAAGGACATGGTTGTGGAGCGGGACATAGCGGAAGAGTATGCCGATTCCATCTACAGGAACATTCCCGGAATATCGGCGCACGTGCTTGCCGAGAAGATATTTCGCTCCACCGGGGAAACCGAGCTTGACGATACCGAAGTGGACACCATATTAAGCAGCATAGACCTGTTCCCCGGAGTATTTGCCGATTCCATGAAGGATTATATCGGAAAACATAAACAGATACCGCCATGTCGCAAGGGATGAATGATATAGACATAAAGGATTTTACCCCTGTGTCCGGTGTCGGCGGGAATGATAACATACTGCTGGTCCTGTCTTCCGGGGTAAACGGGCGTATATCGGTTGCGCTGTTCAAGGCGGCGGTGTCTGACAGCCTGAAACCTTCCATCCGGGATGGCGTATGGTGGGTGGGAGACATCGGCACCGGAGTAGTCGCAGAGGGCAAGACGCCGGAATTCCGCAAAACAGAGACCGGCATTGAGTACAAGTATATTCCCGACCCCGACACCACATGGCGGCTTTTGGTTGACATAGCCGACATCAAGCTCCGTTTCGAAGACCTGACCGAAGATGAGGTGCGCATGCTTATTCCCCACCTGAAGGATTTTACTCCCGAAGAGATTGCCGAATTGCAACGCCCGGCTGCGGAGATGATCGCGAAGCTGGAGGATACCGACCGCACGGTGTCGTCCAATGAACAAACACGCATCAGCAATGAAAACGCACGAATCGGTAATGAAAACATCCGTAAACGACAGGAGAACGACCGCATATTGTTTGAGAACAAACGTGCCGAAGCGGAAACTGCCCGCGAGAAAGGATTTAAAGAATCCACAAAGAAAGCGGAAGAAGCGGCTGCGGCTGCGCAAAATCAAGCGGATCGCGCACAAGCCTACGCCGACAACCCGGCGAAGATCGGGGGAAACGGCAACTGGTGGGTGTGGGATGAAGAAACCGGCGAATACCGCGACACCGGCACTTTCGCCCGCGGAGATATAATGTTCGCCGCCTTCGACATCGACATAGCCAAGGGGGAACTCGTCTGTACCACCCCTGACAAATATACCGGTCCTGTTTTCACGTTGGATGACGGTGAACTATGTTTAACAATTAACGGATAAAAGGCGATATGGCAAAAACAATATTGGGAAGGGTGACTTTCATCCCGCGCGGGCGATATGCAGAGCCAGAGGAATACAACCGGCTTGACCTTGTGTTCCATTTGGGCAGCTCCTACGTGTGTCTCAAGGACAAGACCAAAGGCGTAACGCCGGGCACAGACGATGCCACATGGATGATAATGGCTGAAAAAGGCGCTGCCGCATGGGGCGATATGACTCCGGAGGAAAAGACCGAGGCGGCATCCGAGCTGGGAAAGGAGCTGTTCGGCTTCGTCCCGGTCCTGCTGACAGAAAACGAGTTTGAAAACCTTGGCGACCGCATAGACCCGGACACCATGTATTACGTATTGGAGGAATAGCGTATGGGAATCGTGGTGAAAGAAAAAGAGGTGCTAGTCATCTACTACGGCTGGCGGGCGGTATCGGCCATCTACAAAGGGGCACGGCTTGTTTGGATGGCTGTAAGAAGCTGCTTCGGCAGCGGATATTGGGACGGGGACAAACCTTGGGACGGGGATGAGTATTGGGACGGTAACAAATAAAACAATGTGAATTATGGCAAAGATAAAACTGGATAAAGAGATTGAAAGCATAGAAGTGCCGTGGAGCACGTCTTCAGAAATGTATAAAGGTTCCCGTGTGGAAGAGTTCATCAAAAAGCAGTTCAAGAGCAAAGCCGGGTATCTGTCCCGGACAACGGACAAGGAAACAGACGGGAACTACCACCTTCGCGGCTTTGCCGACGAGGAACGTTATAATGAATGGAACAGCAACCCGGAAGCATTCGCAACGAACGTCCTGTTTGATATTGCCTTGCCAAGTGGCGACGGGTCGAGTTCGGCAACCAGCTATATCCTGAACCTTGTGAACGGTTCGGAGCGTACCATCATCACGACATCAAGAAAATTGAGTGTCAAGCTCCGTTTTACCTCGCAGGTATTCAACCCTGCCACGCAGCAGACCACCGATACGGGCGAAATGGGCGTACTGACGATACAGACCAAAGTGGAAGGCGCAAGCAACTGGAGCACCAAAGGGACGGTGAAGATTGAATCCTACCCGGCTGATTCATCCGACTGGGTGGAAGTCCCTATCGGCGATTACCTGACGCTCGGGCAGCAATCTGTCCGTATCATCTGCCGCGGTGAGACCACGGAACTGTCAACCACATACGTCAGTTACTCCATCACGGTGACAAGCCTTGCGCTTGACTTTGCCGCCACATGGGAAAATCCTTTTGACGGCGAGCGTATCCCATTGTCTTACTATGTCACCGGCAACATTGCCAAAGACCTTACGGTACGTGTCACCGGTAAGGACTACGACCGGACCTTTACCCGTGCCCTCGGTACGAACGTCTATACGGAAACACCCTATATTCTGGAGATTGACAGCCCCAAGAAGCATGGCGTCTATACCGTCACAGCTTACCTGAGCAGCGGTTCGTCAGTGCAGACCGATGATTTGGTTTCGCAAATCATGGTAGCCGAAGAAGGGGAAACGGGCATATTGATGGCGTTGAACGGCATACAGCGTGACCTGACCAACTGGAATACGGTGAAGTTTTTCGAGTGGGCGGTTTATAATCCATCAGCCGAAACAACGCCCGTGCAATTTCGCCTGATGGATGACAAGCTGCAAGAAGCCTATTTGACGCAGGACATTCCGGCGGCAGCCAACCGCACACGCTATGAACTGAGCGCGATGGTCGAAGTCGAAACGGAAGAAGGCGCAGGTGACACGCTGAACGGGCGCATGCTCTTTTATTCCGGCGATACGGAACTGCGGCAGCAGCTTCTCTTCACCATTGACAACAGCGAAAACTTTTCTCCCACCAAGGGGGCTGATTTCGTGCTGAACCCCAAACAGCGCACCAACACCGAGGAGAATCCGATGCGGATTGTCAACCAGAAAACTGGTGAGGAGGTCCCGTCCGTATGGAAAGGCTTCGAACTATTGACGGACGGATGGCAGACTGACAGTGCCGGAGCCAAATGCCTGCGCGTCCTTGCCGGATGCTCGCTGGATATTGACTACGAGAGCTATTCCGAAACCACCGGACAGACCCAGGAGAGTTCACTGACCATTGAGATTGACTACGCTTCCCGCAACGCGACCGACCTTGCAGAACCGATTATCCGCATGTGCTCCACCTACGCAAGCGACGGACTGCCCTTGGGCTTGGAAATCCGTCCGCAAGAGGCGTACTTCCTGACCACCGGGCACCGTACGCCCACCGACCAGGATGTGATGTTCCAGGAGGACACCCGCACCCATCTGGCTGTAAATATCATTTATAACCTCGGTGGGCATGGTATCAGTTACGTGCGTCTGTTCATCAACGGAATCATCAACCGTGAGTTCGTCTATACCGAAACAGACAAATTCATCCAGCGCGTGAATGGGGTGCTCACCTCGCACGGTATCCGCATCGGCTCGGAAACCTCTGATGTGGATATCTACGGTATCCGCATCTATAAGAAAGCCCTTTCAGCCACTGACATACGGCAGGATTATATGGCAAGTATGACGGAGGTAAGCGAAAAGATTGCGTTCCGCGACAAGAATGACGTATTGTATAATAACCTGATCAACTACGAGCGCGCTTCGCAGAAGTACAACACGATGCTCTGGACCGGCTCACTCCCTTATATCCTTGACCAGGCGAAGAAGAAAGGAGACCTGACGATTAATATTGTAGGCGACCCGTCCCACTCCGGTACGATTAAGGGAATGAGCGTGAAAGGACAGGGTTCGTCATCAAAGAAATATTTCCTGTGGAACCACCAGTACGGCTTTGGCGATTATAATTGGATTGACGGAAACGGAACCGACCGTGGAGCGGCTTACCAATTGACGGATGATGTGCCGCCTGCCACCAAGCTGGTGGCGAAACTGAACTGGGCTTCCTCCCAGCAGAGTCACAAGGCAGGGTCGTGCGACCTGTACCACGAATTGTGGAAAGAAGTGGTTGGCGGTAATTCCATCACGGAAACGGGTGGTTATGAAAAATGCCGTGTATGCGTCAAGAAACTTCCGTTCATGATGTTTGTCCGCGAAAACGAATCGGCTGAACCTGTATTCTACGGCTTGGTAACGTTCGGACCCGGAAAAGGCGACAAGCCGACATTCGGATATGACAAAGAAGTATTTCCCGACTACCTGATGATCGAAGGGTCGGACAACGGTGCCGTACTGACGCTGCACCAGGTACCGTGGAACGAAGACGTTGAGCCATCCATTGACGACGAGGGAGAATTGGAAGGATGGAAGTATAACGGGGTTGTGTCTTGGGATTTTGATTTGGGTAATGAAAAGCAGGTTGGTTATTTCCAAACGGCACATAACTTCATATATCAATGTTCCAACCGCCTGAAAGCGTTTGTGGGGACACTTGCCGAACTACAGGCTGCTGGTGCAGACCTTGAAAAAGACAAGATGTATTGGGTGACGAAGGCTGGAGGCGATGCGCAGCAGTACGACTTGTACCGTTACGACTGGCTTACTTCCACATGGGTGGATGCCGGGGTGAACAAATCAGGTGTTGGCAGTTATGAGAAATTGAACTTACGCACACAGCTCAACGATTACCTTGCCGGGTTCGATGAATCGGAAGCCGTGCAGAACCAGATATGGGAGGAAGTGAACGCGATGTTTATTAACGCACGTGTGGCAATGTTCAAATCCGGTATCGGACAGTATTACAACCTGTCGGATGCCAGATTTACAATGATGGTGATGAAGCTGATTGCCGCCAGTGACAACCGGGCAAAGAACACATACCAATACCTTGACCCGAAGACACACCTGATATGTTTTGCCCAGGACGACATGGATACCATTTTCCTGACCGACAATCTCGGGCGCAAGGACAAGCCCTATTATGTGGAAGAACACGACCTGAACGCAAACGGAAAGAACTATTGGAACGGTGAAGTGAACACGTTCTACAATTTGATGGAATTGGCGTTCCCGGCTGAATTACGCTCAACGATGAAGGCGATATTTTCAGCAATGGCGAAAATCGGCGGTTCGCCTATGGGTTGTTTCGAGAAGTTCTATTTCCGCATCCAAAAGTATTTTCCGGCTGTTGCCTATAACGAGACGGCACGGCTACTCTACGAATACGCAGAGCAAAAAGCAAACGAAGGATTGTATAATCCACCCTCCGTATCGGCTATCTCGCAATCACTCGGAGACCAGTTGCAAGGTGAGATGCAGTACCTGAAGATGCGCACCGTGTATCTTTCCTCGTTCTGCTCGTATGGCGATTTCAGCGTGGCAAGCTCGCAGTCCATATCGTTCCGCAGCCGCTACACAAAAGATGGCAAACAGCCGACTTATACCTTTAACCTGCGTCCGTTCATGTGGATTTATCCGGCGGTGGCTATCGGGCAGTCATTGGGCTTTGGGGCTGACAATGACGGGAAAGCGTACGGACTTCCGCAGCGTGTCAAAGCCGGGGAAAACTATACCATATCATTTATAACGGATAACGACACACCCTGCGCGCTCCTGGCACCGGACTGCTACAGCAGCATCGGCAATTGGGGTGACAAGCCGTTGACCGGGGAATTTGCCCTGTCGGGAAAACGGCTCACGGAGTTTTCCGCCGGACGTGAAGAAGGCATAAAGGTTGTCGAGTTCAACGCTTCCAGCTTTAAGATAAACACGCCAAACCTGAAACGCCTGAACCTGAACGGCGTGGAAGCGTTAGCCGGTATACTGGACCTGTCGAAGCTGACACGTGCCGAAAGCCTTGGTGTGTCGGGAACCGCCCTTTCCACCGTGACGCTTCCCAAGACCGGAAGCCTGGAGAACCTGGAGCTGCCCGCCAAGTTGACCGCGCTGCATTTGGATGATCTGCCCGGATTGAAGACGGCTGGAATCGAAGGCGTAGGCAACCTGCAAACTGTCTACGTCGACCAGAAAGGTGCCGGGGCGTTCAACAGCCGGGCATTCGCCGCGCAGTTGTACACCGGGGCGACCGAAGAGTTAAGCAGCGTGACGTTCAAGTCCGTTGAATGGGAATCCGTCACGGCGGATATGCTTGTGTTCCTGTGTGACAAACAATCTGTCCTGACAGGGTCCATAGCCCTGATGAACGCATCTGGCGACCGGTATATCACGTTTAACGAGAAAATGAAGCTGGTAGGACGCTACGGAGATATTGACAGCACGGATAATCCGCTGTATGTCAGTTATCCCGTCCGTGCCATCAACTCCATATCCATACAAGGCGACAACTACATTTTCACGCTTGGGGAATACACCGGATTCCATATCAGCGTATTGCCTACCAGTGCCAACAACGTGAAAATCGTGGACGGGCATGCTGCGGTCAACTGGTCAATCGAAGATGGAGCCTCGCTTTATGCCGGGTTTACCGATCCTGTAAACGGCGTGCTTCATGTAAAGAAATTGAGCGATGCGGCATTGAAGGAAAGATTCACGGTGACGGTGGAAGTAATCACGATGGACAACAGGGTAATGAAACAGACCAAGCAGGTCGGGTTCTTCAACCGTATACCCGAAATCGGGGACTTCGCCTACGCGGACGGCACATTTGACGATGCCTATGACCCTAGCAAGACACTCGCCGGCGTGGTATTTATGCGAACAAAGAAGAGCGATACCGAGTACGAACTGCGTATAGATGCCGCCGAGGATATCATAATGGTAGATGAAAATACGAATGTTGTAAGTTGGCCATGGGGATTGTACCCGGAGGCTTCCGCCACCAACGGATTTCCACAGGAAATAGAGGATGCCATCCAGAATGCTGCCGGCATTGCTTCAGCGACAGATACCGCAATGCCGAATATAAACAGCACCGGGCTGTCTCAAACGACCGACCCAAATAACGGTAGACCATCTTCCAACTACATCAACGAAGATAACTACTTGGATGATGATACGGATGACGGATATGCCGTACTCACATCAGGTTCTGTCAATGACTTTGACGGGAAGGAGAAAACGGATATCATCATTGAGCACTGCAACCATATCCTGCTGAATTATCTGGACGTCCCATTGCCGGAAACCATGGAAGAGCTTTACAAGGCGATGAAAGAGTTGGCTGCTTCCAATTCCGGTGCAAAAAAGTACTGGCAGTTCTATTATCCGGCAGCATATATGTGCCGGTTGTACGAGCCGAAAGCCGAAGCGGTGCATGAGCAGTACCGCAGCGGCAATTGGTATCTTCCGGCAAATGGTGAATTGGCACGTATCTACAATTTCCACAATTGCAGCCGTGGCTTCAAGATAAACACGACCCCGACAGCGGATTATGCAGATGAACACCCGTCAAGCGAAGCGCGGATGCCGTTATTCGCAAACATGCTGAAACGGGTAAGGGATATCAATGTCGGTGCGAATCCTTTTGCCTTGCACTCCGCCTCGTGGTATTGGTCCAGTACCGAGTACAGCCGCAACGGCAGTTGGTATGTGAACTTCTCCAGTGGCTACACTAGCTACAGCAACAAGTACAACGGTAATAGGGCGCGGGCGGTGGCAGCATTCACTTTTAAACTTTAACCTTTCGGCGCGCTCCTTTTGGAGCGTGCCTTGAAGCAGATTATAATATGAAACAGGAAACAGCAGAAAACAAGGAACAAAAATGCGTTTGTCTTACTGGTGAAGAGATTGCCCGAAGCAACGCCGCGAAAGAGAAACAGAAACGGGGGACCGCCCAGCTTCCTGCCTTTCGTGCGGCAAGCAACCTGATGTTTTCGATAGCGCAAATCATGATGGCTTGCCCTCGAAAACTGAGCCGGTATACCGATTTGATGATTTCCGATATGTCGGAAGTCGGTAAATCGGTTGCCCTTGCCAACGAATCGAGAGGGGAAGAACGGAGCTGGTACATCAGCAATGCAATGTCTTTGCTGTTTGTTATCCGAAATTATTTTGTGATTTTGGAGCGTGTCGGTGTCTTGTCGAAAGACAGGTGCAACAAACTCCGCAGCGAATCTGATAAATTGATTGCGCAGTTGACAGCATGGCGCGATTTCACAAGCCGTCAGGGTTTTAATACTGAGAAGGTATGAATAGTGTACGGCGAAATCCTCTGAATGGGCGTATTACTATGGTGGCAAGCCATAGTAACGAAGATGCAAATACGCAAGAAGTCTCCGCCTCGTGGTATTGGTCCAGTACCGAGAACAGCCGCAACAACAGTTGGTATGTGAACTTCTCCAGTGGCAACACTAGCAACAGCAACAAGTACAACGGTAATAGGGCGCGGGCGGTGGCAGCATACGGAACGGATTTCAAATGTTTCCTGGATACGGTTATCGATGCTTATAAGGACTGCTTACGCGGGAAGATGAGTTCCTGCCAGGCAGTCGAGTATATGCAGATAGCCGAAGAAGACATTGTCTGTTTAGCGATAGAGATGTGGACAGGTGTATATAAGCCGTCCACATCCACCTGTTTTCTTGTAAGATACCCGAAACTGAGGGAAGTGTTTGCTGCCAATTTCCGTGACCGTATCGTGCACCATTGGATATGCCTGCGGCTTGAACCTTTGTTTGAAGAGCGGTTCGAATCGCAGGGGAACGTGTCACATAACTGCCGTAAGGGTTACGGTACCAGAACAGCCGTATTAAGTGCTGTGCAAGGCATGGAGGCTGTTTCCTGCGGCTACCGCAGACCGGCATGGGTGTTCAAGGGCGATTTGGTTTCGTTCTTCATGTCGATAGACCGGGTGTTGCAGCTTGGCATGCTGCTGCGCTTCACGAAAAGGAAATACCATGGTGGGTACAAGGAAATCCTTTTAAGGGTGATACGGGCGGTTGTATTGCACAGCCCGGAAAAGGATTGCGTGTTCAACGGTGATACGACCTTGTGGAGGCAGTTGCCCGAAAACAAATCCCTGCTTCGCAACGGGGAGGGCAAAGGCGGTCCGATAGGCAATCTGACCACGCAGTTGTTTGCCAATTTCCTCATGTCCTTCTTTGACAGTTATGTAATATGGAAGACACGGCGGTTGAACTCCCATTATGTGAGGTTTGTGGACGATTTCCTGTTGGTATGCGACGACCTGAAAGCATTGCAGGGGGTGATACCGGAACTTGAAGCATTTCTTGGCGGGAAATTGCTGTTGAAGCTGCATAAGGACAAGCGGTACCTGCAACCTGTGTCGCACGGGGTTTTATTCGTAGGTGTGTATATCAAGCCCGGAAGATGTTATTTGAGTAACCGCACATTGGCAAGGTTCAAGGAACGTGCCACAGGCTTTAACCGGATGATTGAAACAACCGAGCTGACCGCCAATGATTGCGCCCGCATCCAATCGGTCCTGAATAGCTATCTTGGGTTCTGCAAAGGGCTTAAGACCTACCGCCACAGGAAATGGATATTATCGCTCTTCGGGAGCGGATTCTATAAATACTTTTACATATCAGGTCATTTTGAAAAGGTATGTATCAGGAAGAGGTATAGGAAAATGTATAAAGAGTTGAATTATGTATTACCAAATTAACGCAATCATGGAAAAGAAAAAGTATGAAGAGAAGCCATCGGTAGTGGTGGTTGACAAAGTGGTGGATCAAATCTACACCACTGTGAATTTTGGTATCCGGGAGGTTGAAGGCGGATACGAAGCATACACGGCGACAATGACAGGACACCTGACGGCCGATGAGTTTGTGAAACGAATAAACGGGTATGGATTGAACGAGGAAATGACCACCCAAGAATTGGAAACTATATTTGAAGCTCTTGGGTTTGCAGGCGGTAATGAAACGTCTGTATTCAAAGAGTTCACGTTAAACAAGATTGCTGCTTATGACCGGTCGGAGACTGTCAATTCGTTCATGCTCGCCGGTAATCGTATTTGGCTGGACAAAGCAACCCGTGTCGGACTGGTCAATTCAATTGGCATAGAAAAAGATGCCGGAAAGCCGGAAACCAACCTTTGGTTTGGTGGAGTGAAGTACACTATTCCGGTAGATACCGCATTGCAGATGCTTGCAGCGTTGGAGTTGTATGCCCTGCAATGCTATAATGTAACTGCCGAACATGCGGCGCAGGTCGAACAAATGGAAACAGCAGAGGAAGTGAAGTCCTTCGACTATTCAGCGGGTTATCCAGAACAATTAGTGTTTAATCTTTAAAAATAAAAAGTTATGATTTGGTTAGTGATTTTATCAATGTTGGTGATAGCTGCTTATACGGCAGCGGTATGTGTCAAACAAGGGGGCGTTCCTGCTTCCATCAGTGCCACGTTCTATAAGTTGGAACACAAGCATTGGTTTATGGTAACGACGTGGCTTACCGCCGGGCTGCTGATGCCTGCCATCTTGGAAGTGAGTAAACCGGATACCGAGTTTTTGGCGTTCTTGTCCTGCATAGGTATGCTGATGGTTGGTGCAGCCCCCAACTTCAAGGATGAGTTTGAAGGGAAGGTGCATACCACCGGGGCTATCTTGTGTATCGCAGGCTCTCAGCTGTGGGTTGCCTGTAATTGCCCGTGGTGCCTGACGGTATGGCTTGCCTACATTATTTATACGTTGGCGATGATGCCCCGCCACGTATCGGACAGCATCATAACGGATTTCCTGCGTACCAAGCCGATGTTTTGGATTGAGATAGCCGCGTTGTCAGCTACTTATGCATCCATATTGGTTGCAGGTTTATAATGTAAAAAAATCCCTGCATGCCTTTTCGGACAGCAGGGAAAAACTTATGCAACGACCTCGCCAGGTCT
>OGDF01004542.1_pt1 | contig 15675 bp, 7 predicted proteins | sample 1570141 | NCBI WGS metagenome assembly OGDF01 (sample SAMEA4370581, study PRJEB24528) | human gut metagenome | reverse complement strand
TCAATCGTTCCCGGTGGCTTACTCGTCAGATCATAGAATATTCTATTCACCCCACGAACTTCATTTATAACTCTGCTCATCACTTTATTCAGAACTTCATACGGAATCTCCGCTGCCTCTGCAGTCATGAAATCAATCGTATTAACGGCTCTAAGAGCTACAGCATAATCATAAGTTCTCTCATCACCCATAACACCAACGCTTCTCATATTCGTAAGTGCTGCAAAATACTGACCAATTGTCTTATCAAGTCCGGCATTTTCAATCTCTTCACGATAAATAGCATCTGCATCCTGAACGATACGAACTTTCTCAGCTGTTACTTCGCCGATGATACGTACTCCAAGTCCCGGTCCTGGGAATGGCTGACGGAATACGAGTCTTTCAGGAAGTCCGAGCTCAAGTCCTGCTTTACGAACTTCATCTTTGAAAAGATCACGAAGCGGCTCAATGATTTCTTTGAAATCTACAAAATCTGGAAGTCCTCCTACATTGTGGTGAGATTTGATCACAGCGGATTCTCCGCCAAGACCACTTTCTACCACATCCGGATAAATTGTTCCCTGTGCAAGGAATTCAACAGTACCGATCTTCTTTGCTTCTTCTTCGAAGATACGGATGAATTCTTCACCGATAATCTTACGTTTTGCTTCTGGCTCTGTAACGCCTGCAAGTTTGTTATAATATCTTTCCTGCGCATTTACGCGGATAAAGTTCAGATCAAACTGTCCTTCTGGTCCGAAGATTGCCTCAACTTCATCTCCTTCATTTTTACGAAGAAGTCCGTGATCTACGAATACACAAGTAAGCTGTTTTCCAATGGCTTTGGAAAGAAGTCCTGCTGCCACTGAAGAGTCAACCCCACCTGACAATGCGAGCAATACTCTTCCGTTTCCAACCTTCTCGCGGATCTCTGCAATTGTATTCTCAACAAAAGCATCCATCTTCCAGTCGCCCGCACATTCACATACATTTTTTACAAAGTTGTTGATCATCTTTGTTCCTTCTACTGTATGAAGTACTTCTGGATGGAACTGGATTGCATACAGTTTCTCAGCTGCGTTCTCAGCTGCTGCAACCGGACAGTCAGCAGTGTGTGCTGTAATTTCAAATCCCGGAGCAATCTTTGAAATATAATCAAAATGGCTCATCCAACATGTTGTTGTCTCTGAAACACCCTCAAATACTTTGGAGTCTTTTTTATCAATAATAACTTCTGTCTTACCGTATTCTCTTACATCAGCACGCTCAACTTTTCCACCAAGTACATGTGACATCAGCTGTGCACCATAACACAGTCCGAGAACCGGAATACCAAGCTTGAACAGTTCTTCTGAATAAGTCGGTGAATCCGGCTCATAACAGCTGTTCGGTCCGCCTGTGAGAATGATTCCTTTCGGATTCATTGCTTTGATCTTTTCAATATCTGTCTTATAAGAATAAATCTCGCAATATACATTACATTCCCTGACACGTCTGGCAACCAGCTGATTATACTGTCCACCAAAGTCAAGGACAATCACTAATTCTTTCTTCAAATCTTTCCTCCTGTAAAATCCAATCAAAACTATTTACTTTATCTATATATCTTTTTCTGTTTTTCATTATAGTAGAGGAAGCATTGATTTACAAGTATTTGTTTATGTAAAATAAAATCTTATCCACAATTTCTATTACTATACACGGTAATTATTCCCCTTCTGATCTATCCAGAACAAAGAATGTGCCTCGGCACCCTCTTACGCCTGCGGTGGTCGCTTGCGACACCTACATTGTACACCGCAGTGCGCATTCTATGTATCCACTGTTATGGGTATAATATATCAAAAAAGATGCCGAACAAATGCTCGACATCCCATTTTTATGTTCCATTTTATGCTGCAAATCTTTCTAGCTGTCTTTCAAGTTCTGTGCAATCGTCTGCATACATCTGCAGTTCAATCACGTTATTCAATCCCAGATTCATGATTCCAAGTAATGACTTCGCATCTACTACTGCCCGTCCTCTTCTCATGTCCATGTTAAAGTCAAATTTACATACTGTTTTCAAGAAATCAATGATCTCATCCGGGTGTTTGAAAGTAATGTTCATTGTGCTCATTCTTTTCACCTCTTTCTGCCTTAACGGCTATGAAATCCTTTTCACTTTTCACATATATCATAGCACATTTTTTATATTTAAAAGGGCGAAATTTTTTATAAAAGTGTATTTTTTTAATTAAATATGCCTCTTATTCTCTACTTTTTTCTATAAGCAATATGAAATTACTCCTAATTATGAAATCCCATTGGAGTTACGTCTGTATTCCGTCGGTAAAATTCCTTCCTCCTCTTTAAACACCTTACTCATATATTTTGGATCAGAGTAACCGACAAGCCCCGCAATCTGATTCATCTTATATTTTGTTGTCCTGAGAAGCTCCTTTATTTTTTCTATCCTGTATTTCCTCACAGTTTCTGTAAAATTATATCCTGTCTCCTTCTTAAACTGAGAACTCAGGTATTCTTCCGATACATAAAGTTGGCTCGCTGCTTCTTCCAATGTAATACCACTGTCATATTCTTTTCTTATAATTTCCATTGCTTTTTGGATAAGCGTACTGTACTGCTCAAATTTATGCTCATATGATATCATCCGTTCCAAGCCTTGAATCGCTTTCTCTATCTGTTTCCAGCTGATGGCATAGGTAATCTGCTGCATAAGACTCAGGATTTTTGTTTCGTCAATCTCCCCGCCATAATTTCTATAATTCAATCCAGCTGCCATGCAAAAACGAATGATACTGTATTTCATTTCTTTTGGAAAATATTTTTCTCTTTTCATTTCCTCACAAACAAGTTGAAATTGTCTGGCAATTCCTTTCTTGTTTTCATCGAAAATCATTTCTCGCATTCGTTGTTCTAATTCTACCGGATAACGCACCGGAACAGCTTCAAATTTCTCAACTGTCTGCTGACAGATTAAAACTCCTCGCGGCTGAAGAAGATTCCATTCCATGAGACTTCCTGCCTGAATCATTGCATCTACCAGCTTTGTCAACTGTTTTGTCTCTATCCATACACAAATAATTGTCCCCGGAAAATTCCTACATAACCCAGTAACCACATTTTTTTGAAAATATTCTTTCCAGTTCCTTGCTTCACGTACCCGGTAAATGATCAGATACACCTGTTTCCATCGATCCGAACATATAACAGATGCCGAAAATCCACACTCACGTCTACAGATTTCTTCGAGAAATCCACGTATATTTTCCTTCTGCTCCTCGTATTCGTCTGCCATTGAAACCGTAAATAAATATCCCGGATCATCCACTGTAAAACCAAATTTCCGGATAGTCATTTCATTTAACTTTTGATTCGATATAATTTCTCCATACCTGCAGCTTAACAGAATATTTTCAACAGTAAAAGAAGCCTGCATCCAATATTCATTCCTAATTTTTTCATGAATACGGCTTAATGCCTTCTTAAGCTCCATCGGCCGGAACGGCTGTACTAAATATCCGTCCACCCCCAGATCGATTGCCTGCTTTGCCTGTTGAAAATCTTTATCCTTTGTTATAATAATCACACGGAACTCACGTCCTTCCGTGCGTAATTTTCTCAAAAGATTTAACCCATTCATCCGCGGAAGCCCAATGTCCATGATAACAAGATTTGGCTGCATAACTGTTATCATCTCATATGCAGACTGTCCATTCCCTGCAATCCCCGCCAACTCGTAATTCGGATCTACGCGTTTTAAACCTTTTTTCAGTTCTTCTAATACTTTTTCATCCCTTTCAACGATTGCCACCCGCATTTGAACAGTCTCCTCTCAATGTCCGTGTTTCTGATTGAATATCCTCTTTTATTGTAACATTAACTTCAATAATTGGAAGCATGCAAGTGTAAATATTTTTCTCTGGTAGCGAGCCCTCCCCGGATGTGACGTTCTGATTTGTTGGTGTCTAAAACCTTACGTGTTTCATGAGCCAATGATGGATTGATCTGAAGCAGACGTTCTGTAACATCCTTATGCACCGTACTCTTACTAATCCGAAACTGTTTTGCTGTCTGTCTCACTGTCGCATTATTTTCTATAATATAATTTGCAATTTCTACTGCACGCTCCTCAATATATTCTCTCATAGAAAAGCCCCTGCATAGTTTGTTTTTTACAATCTATGCAGGGGCAAATTAATGTATGTCTAATTCCTGTTCCATCTATTCGTGGAAAACATTATACTATACAACTTAATACTCAAATACTGCCACACCATATCCCGGAAGAGGATATGCAAAGGAATATTTCTGACCATCACATTCCTGTTTCTCTGGCTTGTAAACCAATGGGCGTTCTTCTCCTGATCCGCCGTATTTTGTCTCATCACTGTTAAGAACAAGCTTAAACTGCTTTCTTCTCGGAACACCAACACGGTAATCTGGTCTGTCTACCGGTGTAAAATTGCATACAAAGAGCAGATTTTTCTTACCATCTTTTGAATGTCTTGTGAAACTGAAAATACTCCGGAAGATATCATCCTTATTGATCCAGTCAAATCCCTTCGGATCATTATCCAACTCATACAATGCCTTATTCTTCTTATAAAGATGAAGCAAATCTTTATACCAGTTCTGAATCTGCTGGTGCGGTTCTTCTGCAAGAAGGAACCAATCCAGTTCTCTCTCTTCACTCCACTCACGAAGCTGTGCGAACTCCTGTCCCATAAAGAGAAGTTTCTTTCCAGGATGTCCCATCATAAATGCATATGCCACCTTCAAGTTGCGGAACTTATCCCATCCTTCTCCCGGCATCTTATTCAACATGGAGCATTTCAGATGAACAACCTCATCATGAGAAAGTACAAGAATATAGTTCTCTGAATATGCATACTCCATGGAAAATGTCATCATGTGATGTGCATTTTTTCTAAAATAAGGATCCAGTTTCATGTACTCTGTAAAGTCATGCATCCACCCCATATTCCACTTCAAAGTAAATCCAAGTCCGTCATCCTCAGGAGATCCTGTCACCTTCGGCCATGCTGTAGACTCTTCTGCAATCATCATAACGCCTTTATTTCTTCCGCAAACTACAGAATTCAAATGTTTAAAGAATGCAATCGCCTCAAGATTCTCATTTCCGCCAAATTTATTCGGAATCCACTGTCCATCTTCTCTTCCGTAGTCCAGATACAGCATAGATGCCACTGCATCTACACGAAGTCCGTCTACATGATAATGTTCAACCCAGAACAATGCATTCGCCAGAAGGAAGTTAGAAACTTCCGGTTTTTCATAATTGAAAACCTTCGTTCCCCAATCAGGATGCTCACCCTTTCTCGGATCTGGATATTCGAATGTCGGTGTTCCATCAAAATCTGCCAGACCATGTGCATCTTTCGGGAAATGCGCCGGTACCCAGTCAAGAATAACACCGATATTATTCTTATGAAGATAATTTACCATATATGCAAAATCTTCCGGTGTTCCATAGCGTGAAGTTGGTGCATAATATCCGGTTACCTGATATCCCCAGGAACCGTCAAACGGATGCTCTGCGATTCCCATTAACTCAACATGAGTATATCCCATCTCTTTTACATACTTTGTAATTGCTTCTGCAAACTCACGATATGTATAGAATCCTTCATCTTCTCTTCCAGGATGTCTCATCCAGGAACCCATATGCACTTCGTAAATAGACACTGGTTCTTCTTTGTTATCCCACTTCTCACGAGCTGTCATCCACTTACTGTCTGACCAGTTCAGATTAGAAATGTCTGTAATTCTGGATGCTGTTCCCGGTCGGAGCTCTGCATAATTAGCAAATGGATCTGCTTTATAGATCTTTTCGCCCGCCTGTGTCTCTATACAGAACTTATACAAATCCCCTTTCTTCGCCTCCGGAACGAAGCATGTGTATATTCCGAGAGGCTCTCCTCTCTTCATCTTATCTTTCGTCTCATCCCAGTCATTAAACTCTCCGATTACAGAAACGTTTACTGCATGAGGAGCCCATACCGCAAAATATACTCCTCTTTTTCCGTTCTTTGTCACCTCATGGGCACCCATCTTTTTATAAATCTCATAATGATTTCCCTGCCCAAAAAGATAATGGTCAAGTTCTCCGATCTCATAAGGCTGCACTTTCGTCTTCGTGCTGTTTTTCTTAACCATAAAGCCACCTCACTGCTCAAATATATTCCTGATTGTAATGATTTAAAAACCATACAATTTCTTATAGATCAAGGCACATTACCGAATCTTTCAATTGGTAACAAAGTTTCATTCTCCCCTTGAACACTATAGTTTTATTATACTTGATACTGTATAAAAAAGAAAGAGAAAATGTATTATTGCACAAAAATAGACAGTCGTTTTACTGACTGTCTATTAATTCTTAACAAATATATGTCATTAAATGTTGAAATCTTTCTCTGAAAGCAGAATTCTGTCGGAAGAATCTGTATTCTTTCCAAATACTCTCTTCACAAGTTTCTTTGCGGAAGCTTTCTGTGAATGAGCAATCGCATCATCCATCACTTCTTTCACTTCTGCTACTGTTACTGCATGATCTTCTCTCTGTAAAGAATCAATCTTACTGTACAGTGCAAGAATTCCCATCTCATCGATTCTGTAACCATTCTCCTGAGCATAAGTCTGTCCAAATGTTACAAGCTCATCATTAATAAAGATCGGCACTTCAAGTCTGGAAGTAAATTTTCTTCTGAATTCTCTGTTGGAAGAAAGAAGTCTGTCCAGTGGTTTTCTCTGCTCTTCAAGAACTACCAAAAGTTCTCCTGTATCCTGCTCCATTGCTTTGTTCAGCTTGGCGAGTGTTTTTTCGTTCATCTGTCCGGCTTTTTCAATGATCAGTGCACCGCCGTACAATTTACGGAAAATGTCTCCGATTCTCTTCTTATTCAGTGACTCACCTGTCACAATTGCAACCTTACCCTGACGGATATCACGCTGCTTCTGAATTGCCTTTACAACATCAACAGCGAGGACTGTCTTTCCATTTCCTTTATTTCCAATAATCAGAAGGTTTCCTGTTCTGGAAGTTCCTTTGCGGTTTGTACAGTTCTTATCCTGCTCAAGTACATCTACCAGCTGCTCACTCATACCACGCACAGGTACAAAATAAGAGAAGAGTTTTTTCTGTTCCTCTGTAAGTCCTGCTCTTGTACCGATTCCACTCTGTGTTTCAAGATCATAACGACCATGTACAATAAATCCTGTATCAGACATTGCATCTGCAATCTCATCTAACGGTAATGGTGATGTCTTACCTGTTGCGATCAATTTTGCAGTCTCTTTACGGCTCAATGGTGTCGTCGCAGACATGATATCAATTCCGTCATCTTCATCCGGAATCTCTCTGTCATCCGGTTCCTCACTATGCGCTGGATTCACGCTGAATTCATCTTCAAAATTTGGCACTTCTTCATAAGAATTCAGACCAAGAAGATCATCATCTGAAATCTTATCTTCTGCTGTGAAAAGATCTCTTGGATTAATTACTTCATCATCCTCATCGTCTTCTTCATAACCATAGGCATCCAGATCATCATATCCTTCTTCCTCACCGAACAGATCATCATCAGCGTCTTCATAATCATCCGGCAGATCGTCATCAGACTCTTCATAATCATCCAACAAATCGTCATCAGACTCTTCATAATCATCTAAAATATCGTCTTCGTCAAACTCTTCTGCATCATCCCAGTCATACGCATCATAATCTTCGTACTCGTCCTCACCGAGTCTGAGATCATCCGCAAGCTCTCCCATATTTTCATGTGGTTCTTCTTCTACCTCAAGAACTTCTTCTGAACTTACTGTTGCATCTACTTCTTCCTCTTCCGGAATAACACCTTCAATCTCATCAATCAGTTTCTGTATCTCTGGTGATAAAATTGGTTCTTCATTATTTTTATTGTCCATAGTCTTTCTTACTGCTGCTCCTTCTGAATCATCTTCATCATTGACAACTTCAGTTTCTGAGATCAGTTCCTCCACCTCAGACAAATCTTCTGATTCATCTGTCAGATCTTCTGACTCAGCTGCATCTATCTCAAAAATTTCTTCCTCTTCCGGTTCTGCTTTCCCTGCTTCAAGGATTTCTTTCTCTTCCGGTTCTGCTTCCCCTGCTTCAAGGATTTCTTCCTCTTCCGGTTCTGCTTCTTCTGCTTCAAGGATTTCTTCCTCTTCCGGTTCTGCTTCTTCTACTTCAAGGATTTCTTCCTCTTCCGGTTCTGCCTCTTCTACTTCAAGAACTTCTTCCGGTTCTGCTTCTCCTGCTTCTATAGCAACTGCATCTTCTGGAACATCTTCTGAAGTCTCCTCCACTGCCTGTTCTATAAGTTCTTCTGTCTCCGGTTCTGGAATCAGTTCTTTCATCCCTGATGGAACCACTCGTTCTTTACTGGCTTCCTCAGCTTTCTTCTCTTCTGTCAGTTGATTCACGATCTCAAGATCTTCTACATCCTCAATTGCTGCAATATCCTCTTCCAGATCTGTCATATCCGGTTCGACTTCTTCTCCCGGTTCTGCCTGAACTTCCGGTTTCGGGTTGAGTAATTGCTGCAGAGCTTCATCTAACCGCATCGTATCTCCGAGTTTCTTCTTGACTGGTTTTACCGGATTCTTACCGACAACCGGTATGGAAGCAGTATCTTTGCTAAGTGTTCTCTTATCTCCACTTGTCTCTACCGTTGCCGGCTGAACTTCTGACTCATCCTCGGAAGCTTCTATAACTTCTGCTGTTTCTACTCCTGCTTCTTCCGGATTTTCTACTTCGGCATCCGGCTCTTCTGCCGCTTCCAAAGTAACCGCATCCGTGTCAATCACATCGGAAGTACTGTCGTTCTCCATCACCGGCTGTTCTGTCAGCCCGATTGATCTTGTATCTCCAAGTGCTTCAGCTCCTTCTGACGCAGAATCTTTTTCCTCGTCTTCTCCTAAATAGGAAGTCAGATCCGGTATTTCTTCTGTCTCTGAAGAAAGCTTCTCATATCTGTGATCATATTTCTGCTGCTGCGATGGTGACAATGGCTTATACTGCATCTTCAGTTCCATTGCCTTATAAACATACTTACCCTCGCTGAACCAAAGGATCAAATCATCACACTCTTCCAGACATTCTGTCATCATACCTGCTTCGCGATAAAGCTTCGCCAGTTCATAAGCCCACTCTTCAATATATTCTGCCTTCTTAAATTCCTCCAGAGCCTCAATCTGCTGTTCGATCGGCGCTCTCTGCGCTCTTAAGATCTGATATCTAAGGATATGCCTGTTCGGATCTTTCGGTGCAATCTGGATAAATTCGTCATAATAGTCGATTGCTTCATCTATATTCTTTGTCTTAATTGCAAGAGAACATAACTTATAGATCACCTTGCGGCTTCCTTCAGAACGGCGATATGCAAGATTCATCACATCATAGCTCTTCTGATACTCTTTTGTTTTTTCATAAATATCACTGACATTCATCAGCATCCCTGCGTTACGGACACGCTTCCAGTCAATCAGATCTGCTGCTGCCGCTGCTTTTCTGTATTCTCCATCTTCCATAAGTTCCAGCATCTCTTCTGTCTTTAACTTATATTCATACTTATCCACTGTACTCACCTCATTGTCATTGAAATATTAGTTTTGGTCTGAATGTGTCCATTAGGCACTAGCCGATACTCTTTCATTATTCTACCATATGAGGTCTGTAATGTCAAAAAAATGCACCTTCAATTCCTTTTGAAAGTGCATTTTTAGTGTTATTTAATTGTATTATTATTATAATTTTATATTTTGTATCGGAGATTATTCGCGATTCTACGTTCCTGTGAGACCTTTGTCGTCTGTTATTTTATCACCTGAATGATTTTCATATCCATTCAATACTTTATGTATTAAATCTTCTGTCAAGTCATTCCTGCTTTTATAACAAATCTGAGATTATAACATGTCCTTTCAATGTTTCTTTACACATTTTTCATTCTATGTTATATGCGGTATTTTTATTCAATACATCTATGAGTGATTCATCTTTTTCTCTTTGCTTCCAGTTTCCGTACTCTCCGATCTTTGATCTTCTTTTCTTTCTACTGGACTTTTACGCTTGGCAAAGGTCTCTTTCTTCACAGGAACCTTCACTCATCATACCACTGACATATTGATAAAAATCTGAAACTATACTGTCCATGGGACTGACCTCCTGTTGAACTTGTATTTTTAATCTAATCAGGCATCTGTTACTTTTGCCTTCTTAGTTAAATATCTTTGGGAGATTTCTTTCTCTCTTTGATGGTTATATAATAACATTCGGCGTCTAATTTGTCAATATATTCATTTGATTTTTTTATATTTTTTATTTATTATCTACTTCGGTTGTAATTATCTGAATTTTCAAACATTTTGATTAACAGATTTCTGCTCCAGCCGGCATTTCTTTTTCCGGTGTCATCAGTGCAAGGTTACCTTCTGCATCTTCTGCACAAAGCAGCATTCCCTCTGAAAGTACGCCTGCCAGCTTCGCAGGTTTCAGGTTTACAAGAACCATAACTTTCTTACCAACCATTTCTTCCGGTGTGTAATGTGCTTTGATTCCGGATACGATCTGTTTTACCTGGCTTCCAACTTTTACCTGAGAGCAGAGAAGCTTTTTGGATTTCTTTACAGCCTCACATGCAATGATCTCTCCAACCTGGAACTGCATTGCTCCGAACTGCTCAAATGTGATCTCATCTTTCGGCTCAATGTCGATAACAGCTTCTTCCTCTTTCTTTTCTTCTACCTTCGGATGAAGTTCTTCAACTTTCTTCATAACCTCTTCGAGATCCATTCGCTGGAACAGGATCTCCGGTTTCTCTGTTACATGTCCGTTACCAAGCTGCTCAAGGATCTTCTTACTTGTAGAAGGCATAAAAGATTCAAGAAGTCTTGCACCTTCAGAAATGCTCTGGATCAGATTCCAAAGTACTGTAGAAAGGCGATCCTTCTTGGATTCATCTTTTCCGAGTACCCAAGGAGTTGTCTCATCAATATATTTATTGCAGCGTTTGAACAGATTGAAGATTTCTGTAATCGCATCGGCAACGCGGAGGTCTGCCATCTTAGCATCAACTGCTTTAGAAGCATTCTCTACAACTGCTTTCAGTTCTGCATCTACATCTTCTACAACACCCTTATCTTCTACTGTTCCGCCGAAATATTTGTTTGTCATAGAAACAGTTCTGTTTACAAGGTTTCCAAGTGTATTTGCAAGATCAGAATTCAAACGCTCTACCATCAGCTCCCAGGAAATAACACCGTCATTCTCGAATGGCATTTCATGCAGTACAAAGTAACGAACTGCATCTACGCCAAAGAAATCAACGAGTTCATCTGCATAGAGAACATTTCCTTTAGACTTACTCATCTTACCGTCTCCCTGAAGCAGCCACGGATGTCCAAACACCTGTTTCGGAAGTGGAAGATCAAGTGCCATAAGGAAGATTGGCCAGTAAATTGTATGGAAACGGATGATATCTTTTCCGATCAGATGAAGGTCTGCCGGCCACAGCTTGTTGAACTGCTCTGTACTGTTTCCGTCTGCATCATATCCAATTCCTGTGATATAGTTTGTAAGAGCATCAAGCCATACATATACAACGTGCTTTGGATCGAAATCTACCGGAATTCCCCACTTGAAGGATGTTCTGGATACACACAGATCCTGAAGTCCCGGAAGAAGGAAGTTGTTCATCATCTCGTTCTTACGGGCAACCGGCTGAATGAACTCCGGGTGTGTATTGATATGCTCGATCAGACGATCTGCATATTTGCTCATTTTGAAGAAATATGCCTCTTCTTTTGCAGGCTGAACCGGGCGTCCACAGTCAGGACATTTTCCATCTACAAGCTGAGACTCTGTGAAGAAAGACTCACACGGTGTACAGTACATTCCTTCATAATGTCCCTTGTAAATATCTCCCTTGTCGTAAAGTTTCTTGAAAATCTTCTTAACCTGTTTCTCATGATCTTCATCTGTTGTACGGATGAATTTGTCATAAGATGTATCCATCAGATCCCAGATTCTTTTGATTTCTGTTGATACATTATCTACGAATTCCTTTGGTGTGATTCCAGCCTCCTCGGCTTTGAGCTCGATCTTCTGTCCGTGCTCATCTGTTCCTGTCTGGAAGAATACATCATATCCCTGGCTTCTCTTGTAACGTGCGATTGCATCTGCAAGCACGACCTCGTATGTGTTTCCGATATGCGGTTTACCTGATGTATAGGCGATCGCTGTTGTTATATAATATTTTGGTTTTTCTGACATTTGTCTGCCTCCTTTTCCCACAATGTGGGATTCTTTTCTCAAATTCCAGTGACTACTATTACGACTTTCTGCTGGATCTTTCGCGAAAAAAGAATGTGCCAAGGCACATTCTTGCACTTGCGGCGGTCGCTTGCGACACCTACTTTGTACGCCGCAGCGCATATCCCTAGCGGAGCGTTTTTAATATATTAGGAAAGAACCTAATATATTAAAAAACGCCCTCCCAGAGACTTGCATCCCTGAGAAGACGAATCCTACTTTCGTGTTACCACTTCTCTTCGTTCCTTCCTCGCGGAAAGAAACCTCTATGAGTATCTGCACTTTCGTTAGTAAAAACTGCTTTGTTAATCAAAACCACTTTGAATACTACGGCATTTCTCACTGTTGATACTCTTCGCTATAAAGGGCGAATCCCTTCACAGACTAACCCGGATCTTTTTATTCAAGATCGCTGCTTAAACAACTCACTTGATCACTCTGTTCAGGCTCATCTGCGCTGCTCAGAAGCCATCTTCATCTGTCTTCCATCCATCCCTCTCAACATCCGGCCTGACAGCCTTCAGGACTTTTCTGTAGAATCTGTTACAGACTACTCTCTTCCTCATCGCGTTTCGCTTATCACTGCTTTTCATTCCTTAAAAAGGGTAGCATAACGCGAATAGAATGTCAAGATACACCGCTTGATGATTTCTCTGCTAATTCCTCTGTTACCCCGGCAGCATTTCCTTTTGCTTTCACTCTTGGAAATGTAATATCTACCCGGAACAAATCTCCGTCCAGATACAGATCAAATGTACCTCCCTGCATTGTTGTAAGGCTCTTCGCTATAGAAAGTCCTAATCCACTTCCCTCCGTACTTCTGGAAATATCTCCGCGGATAAAACGTTCTGTCAGTTCGTCAGCCTGAATATTCAACTGATGCTCGGAAACATTTTTCAATGAAAATCTTACCTTTGTATCATCTGTTTTCAAAGTCGCATAAACTCTGGTTCCAGGCATTGCGTACTTGGCTGCATTTCCGTAAATATTTTCCAAGACACGCCACATTCTTCTACCATCAACATGCACAACAGCCGGTTCTGCCGGAAGATCTGTGACGATTGCCAGATTTCTCGCCTCGAATTTTTCTTCGAGTTCACCCTGCGTCTGCTGGATCATTTCTGACAGATCAAGATCCATATATTCCAGGGAAATATTCCCGCTGCTGACTTTCGATGCTTCTACTACATCTTCTGTCAATGTCTTCAGTCTCTGTGCTTTCTCTTCCAGAATATTCAGATAATCCTGAACTTTCGGATCCGCTGGATCTGTTTGTCTTAAGATGCCGACATAGTTCAAAATAGAAGTCAGTGGTGTCTTAATATCATGAGAAACATTTGTGATCAAATCTGTCTTAAGACGTTCGTTTTTTATTGCCTCGGCAACTGCTTTGTTAAGTCCGGTTCCGATCCCGTTGATCATCAATGCAAATTTCTTGTTCTCCCCATGCAGTCCGTCGATTGGAATCTGATAACTCATATTTCCGGCAGCGATCTCCTGAATTCCTTTTCTCAATCGATTCTTCTCCATCACATTTGCAACCATGTAATAGAATAGCACTGCATCAGCAATCAGCAGCAGAATCACCAGGAAGAAATCTCCACCCCAGAGCACGAAAAGCTGAAACAGGAAATAAAGAATCAAAAGTCCTGCTGTTTTCTTTGTAAGCTTCATGTCTCGTAATATTTTCCCGATAAATATACCGAAGCTTCGAAGCAGACTGTTCTCCCACAGACTCTTTGCCTTAATTCTTCTTACCAGACTAAGATAGCCGGCAAAAAAGCAGGTAAATGTAAATGTTCCATATGCAAACGCACCTACTGATTCTCCGAGACTTAAAGTCTGCATATATACATTCGGAACATAGGATGATGGAATAAATGTATCACTTTCCACAGCACCGTATGAACTACTCAACCCTGTAATTCCATCAAATAAGATATGAATTCCATCGATTCCTGCTACAAAAAAGAAATAACTTCCAATCACCCAGACAAAAATAACAACTGCAGCAGCAATCTCTGTCTTCCAGGAATCGAACTTTAACAAATGCAGTTCTTCATCCTGCGGTTTTCTTCCGGCACCCAATGTCAGCCACACTACTGTGATCAAAAAAAGTACGCTGCTGAAAATCATAAAATATAATGCCGCTTTCATATGCGGAATGTTATTTTGATATTCGATGCTACTCTGGTAAAACTGATCCTGGATCGGATAGTTTATGTCCACTGCAACTGCAAAAACATCTTTCCACTTTGTTCCGCCGGAATAGTAACCATAAGAACGTGTATTGAGCCATTGATCCGAATAAGAAACGTTCATATTCGTCTTAAAATCTTTCAATTCAGGATAGATTACCATATATTTCACAGGGTTCTTTGACGCTGATTCTATCATGTCTTCTATGCTTTTCTTTACATCTGCATAATTTGCATATTCTGCTTTATTTGTAGTAACCTTCTTTGTCGATTCATCTGCATACAGATAGGTAAAATTGGTATTCCCTTCTTCCAGATAATTCCAACCGCCTTCATAATCCTGCCAGTCTTCATAGATTGTTTGCAATACTGTGGCAATATTATCATAAACCAATGTCAGTCTTCCATTTAACTGCGGATTATTATTTACAACCTGGAGTAGATTATCCGCTCCGACCGGTGCATATTTTTCAATCATTGCCTGACCAAAGTTCCAGCAGTCTGTATAAAGCAGCTCACCGTTTTCATCTGTAATCTGAAATGTATAATAGCCGGAAGTCGTAAATTCGCCCGCCTGCAATCCTGCCAGAAACTGATCTCTGTCCTGCTCGCCCATCTGAAACTGAAGTTTTCCTGCATTTACAAGAGAAAAGAAATCATTCATATAATAGTAATAATAATTTCCGTCCGGTTTCTGACAGACGATCACGCCATTCTGTTTGTAAAGATTGTCGTTATCTGTCCCACTGTAAGTCTCGCCCCAGTTCACCAGTTCCTCCATGGTGTACGTGACACCTGACAAATTTGTTTCTGAAATCTTGCCCTTCTTTGACAGTTCCATTACATCCACCAGTTTTTTTGGATTGTAGGCGCCGTCACTTTCAAAAAGATTCTGCAGATAAAGCTTCTCCTGTACATCGTACATGTAACTTTCGACCATCTTGCTGAATTCTTCGGATTCTTCAAAAGACTGTGTATTCATCTTTTGAATCTGTGACAAACTCATTCCTCCCGCCAGTGTCAGGAGAGAAAGCAAATTTGTCACAAGCAATGCTCCGCTAAGAATCGCCACAACAAGAACGATTGTCCTTGTCACGGTCTTCCTGTACCATTTCTTCATTGTTAACCCTT
>OGDF01004540.1_pt1 | contig 15679 bp, 11 predicted proteins | sample 1570141 | NCBI WGS metagenome assembly OGDF01 (sample SAMEA4370581, study PRJEB24528) | human gut metagenome | reverse complement strand
GTCACCGGGCATGGCGCGCATCTGCCTTTACGGGGATTTACAACGATTTGGCCGCCGCATCGACCTTCGTGTGAAAACGGGGGCTGAAGCCATCCGGGCGCTGGCCACACAGCTCCCGGCGTTTCGTCAGAAACTGAGCGACGGCTGGTATCAGGTACGGATTTCCGGGCGGGACGTCAGCACGTCCGGATTGACGGCGCAGTTACATGAGGTTCTGCCTGACGGCGCTGTGATTCATATTGTTCCCAGAGTCGCCGGGGCCAAGTCAGGGGGCGTATTCCAGATTGTTCTGGGGGCTGCCGCCATTGCCGGATCATTCTTTACTGCCGGAGCCACCCTTGCAGCATGGGGGGCAGCCATTGGGGCCGGTGGTATGACCAGTATCCTGTTTTCTCTCGGTGCCAGTATGGTACTTGGTGGTGTGGCGCAGATGCTGGCACCGAAAGCCAGGACGCCCACGGCAGCCAGTACAGATAACGGCAAACAGAACACCTATTTCTCCTCACTGGATAACATGGTTGCCCAGGGCAATGTTCTGCCCGTTCTGTACGGTGAAATGCGCGTGGGGTCGCGGGTGGTCTCTCAGGAGATCAGCACGGCAGACGAAGGGGATGGTGGTCAGGTTGTGGTGATTGGTCGCTGATGAAAAACGTTTATGTGAAACCGCCTCCGGGCGGTTTTGTCGTTTATGGAGCGTGAGGAATGGGTAAAGGCAGCAGTAAGGGGCATACCCCGCGCGAAGCGAAGGACAACCTGAAGTCCACGCAGTTGCTGAGTGTGATCGATGCCATCAGCGAAGGGCCGGTTGAAGGTCCGGTGGATGGATTAAAAAGCGTGCTGCTGAACAGTACGCCGGTGCTGGACAGTGAGGGGAATACCAATATCTCCGGCGTCACGGTGGTGTTCCGGGCCGGTGAGCAGGAGCAGACACCGCCGGAGGGATTTGAATCCTCCGGCTCCGAGACGGTGCTGGGTACGGAAGTGAAATACGACACGCCGATCACCCGGACCATCACGTCGGCAAACATTGACCGTCTGCGTTTTACCTTCGGCGTGCAGGCACTGGTGGAAACCACCTCAAAGGGGGACCGGAATCCGTCGGAAGTCCGCCTGCTGGTTCAGATCCAGCGTAATGGTGGCTGGGTGACGGAAAAAGACATCACCATTAAGGGCAAAACCACCTCGCAGTATCTGGCCTCGGTGGTGGTGGATAACCTGCCGCCGCGCCCGTTTAATATCCGGATGCGCAGGATGACGCCGGACAGCACCACAGACCAGCTGCAGAACAAAACGCTCTGGTCGTCATACACCGAAATCATCGATGTGAAACAGTGCTACCCGAACACGGCACTGGTCGGCGTGCAGGTGGATTCGGAGCAGTTCGGCAGCCAGCAGGTGAGCCGTAATTATCATCTGCGCGGGCGCATTCTGCAGGTGCCGTCGAACTATAACCCGCAGACGCGGCAATACAGCGGTATCTGGGACGGAACGTTTAAGCCAGCATACAGCAATAACATGGCCTGGTGTCTGTGGGATATGCTGACCCATCCGCGCTACGGCATGGGGAAACGTCTTGGTGCGGCGGATGTGGACAAATGGGCGCTGTATGTCATCGGCCAGTACTGCGACCAGTCAGTGCCGGACGGCTTTGGCGGCACGGAGCCGCGCATCACCTGTAATGCGTACCTGACCACACAGCGCAAGGCGTGGGATGTGCTCAGTGATTTCTGCTCGGCGATGCGCTGTATGCCGGTATGGAACGGGCAGACGCTGACGTTCGTGCAGGACCGACCGTCGGATAAGGTGTGGACCTATAACCGCAGTAATGTGGTGATGCCGGATGATGGTGCGCCGTTCCGCTACAGCTTCAGCGCCCTGAAGGACCGCCATAATGCCGTTGAGGTGAACTGGATTGACCCGAATAACGGCTGGGAGACGGCGACAGAGCTTGTGGAGGACACGCAGGCCATTGCCCGTTACGGTCGTAACGTCACGAAGATGGATGCCTTTGGCTGTACCAGCCGGGGGCAGGCACACCGCGCCGGGCTGTGGCTGATTAAAACAGAACTGCTGGAAACGCAGACCGTGGACTTCAGCGTGGGTGCCGAAGGGCTTCGCCATGTACCGGGCGATGTCATTGAAATCTGCGATGATGACTATGCCGGTATCCGCACCGGCGGGCGCGTGCTGGCGGTGAACAGCCAGAGCCGGACGCTGACGCTCGACCGTGAAATCACGCTGCCATCCTCCGGTACCACGCTGATAAGCCTGGTTGACGGAAGTGGCAATCCGGTCAGCGTGGAGGTCCAGTCCGTCACCGACGGCGTGAAGGTGAAAGTGAGCCGTGTTCCTGACGGTGTTGCTGAATACAGCGTGTGGGGGCTGAAGCTGCCGACGCTGCGCCAGCGCCTGTTCCGCTGCGTGAGTATCCGTGAGAACGACGACGGCACGTATGCCATCACCGCCGTGCAGCATGTACCGGAAAAAGAGGCCATCGTGGATAACGGGGCGCACTTTGACAGCGACCAGAGCGGCACGGTAAATGGTGTCACGCCGCCAGCGGTGCAGCACCTGACTGCCGAAGTCACCGCAGACAGCGGGGAGTATCAGGTACTGGCCCGCTGGGACACGCCGAAGGTGGTGAAGGGCGTGAGCTTTATGCTTCGCCTGACCGTGGCAGCGGATGACGGCAGTGAGCGGCTGGTCAGCACGGCCCGGACGACGGAAACCACATACCGCTTCAGGCAACTGGCGCTGGGGCGTTACACGCTGACGGTCCGGGCGGTAAATGCGTGGGGACAGCAGGGCGATCCGGCATCGGTATCGTTCCGGATTGCCGCACCGGCAGCACCGTCGCGGATTGAGCTGACGCCGGGCTATTTTCAGATAACCGCCACGCCGCATCTTGCGGTTTACGATCCGACGGTACAGTTTGAGTTCTGGTTCTCGGAAACGCGGATTACCGATATCAGGCAGGTTGAAACCACAGCCCGCTACCTTGGCACGGGGCTGTACTGGATAGCCGCCAGTATCAATATCAAACCGGGCCATGATTATTACTTTTATATCCGCAGTGTGAACACCGTTGGCAAATCGGCATTCGTGGAGGCCGTCGGTCGGGCGAGCGATGATGCGGAAGGTTACCTGGATTTTTTCAAAGGCAAGATAACCGAATCCCATCTCGGTAAAGAGCTGCTGGAAAAAGTTGATCTGACGGAGGATAACGCCAGCAGACTGGATGAGTTTTCGAAAGAGTGGAAGGACGCCAACGATAAGTGGAATGCCATGTGGGCTGTCAAAATTGAGCAGACCAAAGACGGCAAACATTATGTCGCGGGTATTGGCCTCAGCATGGAGGACACGGAGGAAGGCAAACTGAGCCAGTTTCTGGTTGCCGCTAACCGTATCGCGTTTATTGACCCGGCAAACGGGAATGAAACGCCGATGTTTGTGGCGCAGGGCAACCAGATATTCATGAACGACGTGTTCCTGAAACGCCTGACGGCTCCCACCATTACCAGCGGTGGAAATCCGCCGGCATTTTCCCTGACACCGGACGGAAAGCTGACCGCTAAAAATGCGGATATCAGCGGTAATGTGAATGCAAATTCAGGGACGCTCAACAATGTCACGATTAATGAAAACTGTCAGATTAAGGGGAAACTGTCAGCCAATCAGATTGAAGGCGATATTGTCAAAACGGTCAGCAAGTCTTTCCCCCGCACGAACAGTTATGCCAGTGGCACCATCACGGTAAGAATCAGTGATGATCAGAAATTTGACCGGCAGGTCATGATACCGCCAGTGTTATTCCGCGGTGGTAAGCATGAGAATTTCAACAGTAATAACCAACAGTCATACTGGTATTCAACCTGCCGGTTAAGAGTGACCCGCAATGGTCAGGAGATTTTTAATCAGTCCACGACGGATGCTCAGGGCGTATTTTCCTCAGTTATAGATATGCCTGCCGGACAGGGGACACTGACACTGACATTCACCGTATCTTCATCAGGAGCGAATAACTGGACACCAACAACCAGTATCAGCGATCTGCTGGTTGTGGTGATGAAGAAATCCACAGCAGGTATCAGTATCAGCTGAATTTTATAACCCATAACGGGCGTCAGAAATGACGCCTTTTTTATTGCAGAAAAGCGAGAGGTAATTATGCGTAAACTTTATGCCGCCATTTTGTCCGCAGCCATTTGTCTGGCCGTATCCGGTGCGCCTGCATGGGCATCTGAACATCAGTCCACGCTGAGCGCGGGGTATCTTCATGCCTCGACGAACGTTCCCGGCAGCGATGATCTTAACGGGATTAACGTGAAATACCGTTATGAGTTTACGGACACACTGGGGATGGTGACGTCATTCAGCTATGCAGGAGACAAGAATCGCCAGCTGCCCCATTACAGCGATACCCGCTGGCATGAAGATTCCGTGCGTAACCGCTGGTTCAGCGTGATGGTGGGGCCGTCTGTGCGCGTGAATGAATGGTTCAGCGCGTATGCGATGGCGGGTGTGGCTTACAGCCGTGTGTCGACTTTCTCCGGGGATTATCTTCGCGTAACTGACAACAAGGGGAAAACGCACGATGTACTGACCGGAAGTGATGACGGTCGCCACAGCAACACGTCTCTGGCGTGGGGAGCTGGCGTGCAGTTTAACCCGACCGAATCCGTGGCCATTGATATTGCTTATGAAGGCTCCGGCAGTGGCGACTGGCGCACTGACGGTTTCATCGTGGGTGTCGGTTATAAGTTCTGATTAGCCAGGTAACACAGTGTTATGACAGCCCGCCGGTTCAGGCGGGCTTTTTTGTGGGGTGAATATGGCAGTAAAGATTTCAGGTGTACTGAAAGACGGCACAGGAAAACCGGTACAGAACTGCACAATCCAGCTGAAAGCAAAACGTAACAGCACCACGGTGGTGGTGAACACGCTGGCCTCAGAAAATCCGGATGAAGCCGGGCGTTACAGCATGGACGTTGAGTACGGTCAGTACAGCGTTATTCTGTTGGTGGAAGGATTCCCGCCGTCACATGCCGGGACCATTACCGTGTATGAAGATTCTCAACCCGGTACGCTGAATGATTTTCTCGGTGCCATGACGGAGGATGATGCCCGTCCGGAGGCACTGCGCCGTTTTGAACTGATGGTGGAAGAGGTGGCGCGTAACGCGTCCGCGGTGGCACAGAACACGGCAGCCGCGAAGAAGTCAGCCGGCGATGCCAGCACATCTGCCCGTGAGGCGGCAACCCATGCGACTGATGCTGCAGATTCAGCACGTGCAGCCAGCACGTCAGCCGGACAGGCCGCTTCGTCGGCTCAGTCAGCGTCTTCCAGCGCAGGAACGGCATCAACAAAGGCCACTGAAGCCTCAAAAAGTGCTGCCGCTGCAGAGTCCTCAAAAAGCGTGGCAGCTACCAGTGCCGGTGCGGCGAAAACGTCAGAAACGAATGCCGCAGCGTCAGAACAATCAGCCGCCACTTCTGCATCCACCGCGACCACGAAAGCGTCAGAAGCTGCCACCTCAGCCCGGGATGCGGCGGCCTCAAAAGAGGCAGCGAAATCATCAGAAACGAACGCATCCTTGAGCGCCAGCAGCGCAGCTTCCTCGGCAACGGCGGCAGGAAATTCCGCGAAGGCGGCAAAAACGTCCGAGACGAACGCCAGGTCTTCTGAGACGGCAGCGGGACAGAGCGCCTCAGCTGCGGCAGGCTCAAAAACAGCGGCTGCGTCGTCTGCCAGTGCCGCGTCAACAAGTGCCGGGCAGGCCTCAGCCAGTGCCACCGCCGCCGGAAAATCGGCAGAAAGCGCCGCATCATCCGCTTCAACAGCCACAACAAAGGCTGGCGAAGCCACTGAGCAGGCCACGGCAGCAGCGAGGTCAGCTTCCGCAGCGAAGACATCCGAAACGAACGCGAAAGCGTCGGAAACCCGTGCAGAATCCTCAAAAACGGCAGCGGCATCGTCCGCCAGTTCGGCGGCGTCATCGGCATCATCGGCGTCTGCTTCAAAAGATGAGGCGACCAGACAGGCGTCAGCAGCGAAGGGCAGCGCCACGACGGCATCCACGAAGGCGACAGAGGCTGCTGGCAGTGCGAAGGCAGCAGCTCAGAGCAAAAGTACGGCGGAATCTGCAGCAACGCGCGCTGAGACAGCGGCAAAACGGGCAGAGGATATTGCATCCGCCGTGGCGCTTGAGGATGCGAGCACGACGAAAAAGGGGATAGTACAGCTCAGTAGTGCGACTAACAGCACTTCCGAGTCACTGGCGGCAACACCAAAAGCCGTTAAGGCCGCGTATGACCTGGCTAACGGGAAATACACCGCACAGGATGCAACGACAGCACAGAAAGGGATAATCCAGCTAAGCAGCGCGACCAACAGCACGTCTGAAACGCTGGCGGCAACGCCAAAGGCAGTAAAAGCAGCCAATGACAATGCTGAGAAACGTCTGCAGAAAGATCAGAACGGTGCGGATATCCCTGGCAAAGACACCTTTACGAAAAATATTGGTGCCTGCCGTGCCTTCGGTGGGTCAGTAAGCACAACAACAGGAAACTGGACGACTGCACAGTTTATCGAGTGGCTGGATTCTCAGGGAGCATTTAACCATCCATACTGGATGTGCAAGGGTTCCTGGTCTTATGGCAATAATAAAATCATTACTGATACTGGCTGCGGTAATATTCATCTCGCCGGAGCTGTCATTGAAGTAATGGGGATAAAGTCAGCGATGACGATCCGCATTACCACTCCGACCACATCCAGCGGTGGCGGAACAACCAACGCCCAGTTTACCTATATTAATCACGGAACAGATTATTCACCTGGCTGGCGAAGGGACTATAACTCCAGAAATAAGCCAACGGCATCAGAGATCGGGGCGCTACCGTCAGGTGGAACAGCAGTATCATCAGTTAATCTGGCTTCAAAAGGTCGGGTAGCCGCGCTGACAGACAATACGCAGGGGGCAGCAGGTCTTGAGTTATACGAGGTGTATAACAACGGATATCCAACAACGTATGGAAATATCATTCACCTGAAAGGGATGACAGCCGTTGGCGAAGGTGAGTTACTCATCGGCTGGAGTGGTACAAGCGGTGCTCATGCTCCGGCATTTATTCGTTCACGACGGGATACGACCGACGCAAACTGGTCGCCGTGGGCGCAGCTTTACACCTCGGCTCATCCTCCTGCAGAGTTTTATCCAGTCGGTGCACCAATCCCGTGGCCATCAGATACCGTTCCGTCTGGCTATGCCCTGATGCAGGGGCAGACTTTTGACAAATCTGCATACCCGAAACTTGCAGCGGCTTATCCGTCAGGCGTGATCCCTGATATGCGTGGCTGGACGATTAAGGGCAAACCTGCCAGTGGTCGGGCCGTATTGTCTCAGGAACAGGACGGCATTAAATCGCATACCCACAGCGCCAGCGCATCCAGTACGGATTTGGGGACGAAAACCACATCGTCGTTTGATTACGGCACTAAATCCACGAATAACACTGGTGCGCATACCCATAGTTTAAGTGGCAGCACGAATGCAGCTGGTAATCACAGCCATAGAGATGGCCGTCGATTTAACCCCAGTGTTTTTAAAGATACTTATCAATATGGTTATACAAGCTCAGGTCAAAATACCTGGGGTGTACAAGGCTCAGTAGGTATGTCTACGGGGTGGTTAGCTAATACCAGTACAGATGGTAATCATAGCCACTCACTGTCCGGCACAGCAGCATCTGCAGGTGCACACGCGCATACTGTCGGTATTGGTGCTCATACGCACTCCGTTGCGATTGGTTCACATGGACACACCATCACCGTTAACGCTGCTGGTAACGCGGAAAACACCGTCAAAAACATCGCATTTAACTATATTGTGAGGCTTGCATAATGGCATTCAGAATGAGTGAACAACCACGGACCATAAAAATTTATAATCTGCTGGCCGGAACTAATGAATTTATTGGTGAAGGTGATGCATATATTCCGCCTCATACAGGTCTGCCAGCAAACAGTACCGATATTGCACCGCCAGATATTCCGGCTGGCTTCGTGGCTGTTTTCAACAGTGATGAGTCATCGTGGCATCTCGTTGAAGATCATCGGGGTAAAACGGTTTATGACGTGGCTTCCGGCAACGCGTTATTTATTTCTGAACTCGGTCCGTTACCGGAAAATGTTACCTGGTTATCGCCGGAAGGGGAGTTTCAGAAGTGGAACGGCACAGCCTGGGTGAAGGATACGGAAGCAGAAAAACTGTTCCGGATCCGGGAGGCGGAAGAAACAAAAAACAACCTGATGCAGGTAGCCAGTGAGCATATTGCGCCGCTTCAGGATGCTGCAGATCTGGAAATTGCAACGGAGGAAGAAATCTCGTTGCTGGAAGCATGGAAAAAGTATCGGGTATTGCTGAACCGTGTTGATACGTCAACTGCACAGGATATTGAATGGCCAGCACTGCCGTAGGGTAAAACATATAAATTCTATAATTAGATGTATCTTTCCATTTACGGCAAGGAAGGGGGCTTGGAAGACGTAAAGCATCTCACACCGAGATTATTTTTTATATGTCAGGTGTCTGAAGTTTTGCTTTGGCTCTTAAAATGGTTTGCCGCGAGGTTTTGAATTCCCGGGCAATGGCACTTATACTTACACCTGACTTAATTCGTTCGAATACCACCTGTTTCTGTTCTTCATTTAACACAGGTGGTCGACCAAAACGTTTCCCTGCGCCGCGGGCTCTTACTATCCCGGAATGAGTGCGTTCAAGTAAAAGGTCTCGTTCAAATTCAGCGACTGCTGAAATTACTTGCATCATCATTTTTCCTGTTGGACTGGTCAGGTCAATGCCACCCAATGCTAAGCAATGCACTCTGATACCTGTTTCGGTCAGTTGTTCCACTGTTTTCCTGATATCCATTGCATTACAACCAAGGCGATCCAGTTTTGTCACAATCAATTGATCACCACATTTCAGGCGAGCAAGCAACCGGTTAAAACCAGGACGCTCACTGGTTGCTGCTGAGCCGCTAATGTGTTCTTCGATTATTTGCTGAGGTTTGATTTTAAAACCTGCACTTTCGATTTCCCGGCGTTGATTTTCGGTGGTCTGATCCAGCGTTGATATCCGACAGTAAGCAAAAATTCGAGACATAGTGAGACTCTATACGAAATTGGTGTTCATATCATAATGCATCTCAGAAAATAATTATGATTATTTTTGTGCATATTTGTATGTACACGTTCGAAAATAAACGAATGCGTATGCAACCCCGTAATTTTGGTGAGACCCAAAATCGATTTTGTGAAAAATGGCTTTAACTCGGTTTGTTTTTCGAGTTCCGGGCGGACTCAAGGAAGAAGAATAGTGTTGCGTGTTATTTTAACCAGATTTCAAGTTGTTTGGTCGTGGAAAAGTGGAGCAAAATGTTGTTAAAGTGGAAAAATGATAAAAAAGTAAGTTTATTATATTACATTTTACCATTTAAATTTTGGTTGTCTTTAAGAACTGATATCGCTGTTTGTAATAATTCTTTGTTATCCAGCCATGATTTTTTCTTTATGTTTCCTTCAATGTAATCAAGCAATGTTCTGGTATTGATAGGTCTTCCCTGTTTTGCTACTTCCACTACAGCATCCCCTAGGATAATTCTTACTTCAGGAAGCTGCGCAGGGAACCACTTTAGGGTGTCTTTTGATTTCATGAAGATATTCCTTAAAATATTATTGATTTTCATTGCGATATTGTATGTCTGATTCAGGATATGTTGACTTATACATCGGTTTTGTCTGGGTTATTGGATATGCCAATCCCTAATTTTATTAGGGCATGACTAAAAATGCTGAATATGATAAGGAGAGATGTGATTATCAGTATGCTGTTCATATAGCCTCGAATTAGTAATGTGTTATATATGATATAGTTGACAATTTTTATCCTGGGGGTTCTTAAAGTTCGTAGATAAACATTGTCGTTTCAGGTATACAGGAATGCTAACAGGTGGCAGCAAAAATCAGGCGGTTTATGGCGCAAGCTGAAGTGGCAACTGCAAACTATCTTATGCAGAGACTCTACACGGATTGGGTTTAAAAGTATACATAGATAACAGTTTTTATCTGAAGAAGAAAAATATCAAGGTGATATAGCCTATATGCCTATGATGCGGAGGAATGAATGTGATGGGAGTGATGTATCTGAATAGTTGAAAAACCGCAGACACGCCTTATGCAAGAACGTGCTGCGGTTGGATGCTATTTTTTCTCTGAAGCGGAAAACATTACTACAGTACCTTGAACCTTGGTTTTAACATTCTCGAAATGCTCTGAGAGTATATGTGTTAAGCCTTCTTCGGAATCTTTTGTGTTTGAAAAGATGCCTTTCTGATTGTAAATGCGCATCAGTTTTTGACCGAAGCTATTGTGCACAACTCCATCGCCAAGAATTGTGGCTCCGTATAGAGTTCCATCGTCAGTTAAGGCCTGCGCCGCATTGCGTATTACACAGCTTTTTGTAGATATATTTCCAGGCAGGCAGTGAAGAAGGTAAAACATGGAAATGGAATCAAATTGACCATGTAACGCCGCGGGATAAGGTTCAAAAACATCATGGTTAATTTTATGTTTAATTTTTGATTCCCCAGCCCTTGTAGATGCCGCGTTCAGGCTAGCTTCGTTCAAATCCATTAAAGATATCAGACTACTCTCAGGTACGTGAGTAAGGTAAAACCCAGTTCCAACACCAATATCCAGATGGTTGTTACCTAAATGTTCCAGAAAGTGTGGAAGAAGGTGTTCCTTTGTAGGACATCCCCATGCAAGCCGATTTGATACTCCCAAAACCCACCAGTCATAAAGCTTTAGGGTAAGTGGTGTGTAAATTTTAGCCCCATCATCTGTGTTTTTTTTCATTAATTTCACCATGTTATAGTTTTATTTGTGAATTAAATCAATTATGGCGATGAATTACAAGGGGTTAAATGCTGCCGCAGCATAGCGATATTGAAATAGCCTGGTATGCTTCGATACAGCAGGAGCCGAATGGCTGGAAGACCGTCACTACACGGTTCTACATCCAGGAATTCAGTGAGTATATTGCGCCACTGCAGGATGCTGTAGATCTGGAAATCGCAACGGAGGAAGAAAGATCGTTGCTGGAGGCATGGAATAAATATCGGGTATTGTTGAATCGAGTTGATACATCAGTAGCTCTGGGTATGAAGCTGTTTGTAACTCATGTTACAGTAACAGTCATTACTATCTCGAAGGTGCAAAATGTATATTGATTTGATATTTTATAAATTTACTTCGAATCTGGCACGTCAACTTTTGATTAAAGTAATATCAGTTTTCGGCGAAAAAAGGACCGTGTACATGAGACGATTTCATACAATAATAACAAAAATATGAATATGCTCCCAATGCAATATATGTTTTGCATTGGGAGCAAATAGCGGAATATTTTGAAATTATTGTATTTCTGCTTCAGAATTTCCTGGGCAGTATATATTTTCTATTTTTTGTGGAGTGATCAGGTGATGTACAACTGCTTTATCTACACATAAACTAACTCCGGTGAGAGCTAATGTATGCCCATCACCATTTATTGTTAGTAACGGGCTGGAAAATTTCTCTGCCATCTTACGGGCATTAATCCAGGGCGTTGTTGGGTCGTATTTGTGTGCTACAAACAGTAAACCAGAGGGCAGAACAGTATTTTTCAGGCGAGTTTTGTTCAGGTCGCTATGTATTGGCCATAATTCACAAAAATCAGGTGAATCGGAACGTCCATTGTCAAAGTTAATAGCCGGGAAGGCATTCGCAAGAGCGTCTTTTCGGGATTTTCGCTCTTCTGGTGTTAATTGCTCATCCCCCTGATCTACACAGAGGATTACCCCCGAAGCATCGCTTGACTCTTCTGAGGCTATCGGAGCACTGAGCGCAGTTTCAATTTCATTACTGACAATCCCCTGAGAGAACTGGCGTATGGCAGTTGCAAGGGTTGGCCATGATGAACGCCATAGCAGAAGGTCTGTTGTTAATGATATGAGTTCATCTGAAGATATATTTTCTCCCTTACTGTCTAATAAAGGTTTGTGATGTAATTTTGATAATAGCTCATGGAACTGAGTTATTGCCTTATCTCTGTCTGAAGAAAGCGGGCAACTTTTTGTACGCGCACACCAGGATGCAAAGCGATCAAACGTTTCCTGATAACTCTGTGCCTGTTTGAGTTGCCATGTGAAGTTGTCCTCCAGGTCATCGATATCGACGACTCCATCAAGAACGATAGATCTTACGTTGTAGGGAAAACGTTCTGCATATAAGGCTGCAATTTGAGTTCCATACGAATACGCCACGGCTGTCAGTTGTTTATCCCCCAAGGCTTGCCTAATACGATCAATATCGTATACAGCCTCGTTAGAGCCGATATGGCGAATGACTTCGGCTCCGGTATTATGGATACAGGCATTAATTTTATTTAATACTTGTTGCTTTTCGGTTATGTTTTCCTGAGTCTCTGTATCTGATTGCCGGCAGTTTATTGTCGGAGTGGACTGTCCGACGCCTCGAGGATCAAATCCAATAATATCCCATGACTCACGAAGATTTGTGACTGGCCAGTCAAAGTTAATATAAGGATTTATGCCTGGTAACCCGGGACCACCACTTATTATCAGGATACTTCCTTTATGCTTGCTTTTTGCCGGCAATTTTGTCAACGCTAGTTTGACTTGTGATTTTTTTTCATAAGAAGCATCTCCGCCTGTGTCTGTATATTTTAATGGAACAGACAAATAACCACATAGTAAGTCAGGAGACGGTTTTTCCTCACCAAACCAGTGGTTGAATTGACTGGCCATACAGGATTGCCACTGTATCTGCTGGGCAGATACGGTTACTGGTAGAAGTAACGTTAAAACAACTTTGAAATGAGTAATTATTTTTCGCATTGTGTCTCTGAATATCGGAATAAAGATAAGATTTGAATATATTGAGGTCTTGTGTTGCGGTAAGAGATTACACGTTATGACATAGGTTAAATGCTTACAAAATTAGTGGATATTGCCTACTTGTAACTGTAAACAAATTCCCCGGGGTTATACAATACCACCGGGGAGAAAATCTGGTTAACTTCGTTAAAAGGTGTACTTAAGACCAGCAGTAGTGATGAAGTTATAGTTTTCTATGCCTGCACCATTTTTGCTGTAGTCTGAAGTGTTATCATTGTGATCATAAAGTGAAGTATTACCTTTTTTATTCGTAACCCGATTCCATGCGCCTTCAACATAAACCTTTGCGTTAGGTGTTACGTAATAACCTGCATTGACTGCAACAGAATAGTAATTTTGGTCTTTGACTTTACTGTGATAAGTGATTCTTTTTCCTGGGTCATAGTGCTCATCGTTATCAGATGCTTCCACCCAGCCGCTGTATTTAAATGTGCCACCTAGCTCAAAATCTTCATAACGATAACTTCCAGTCAAGCCAATGTAGGGCATTTTAAAACGTTGTTTGTAGCCGATTGCTCTTTCTCCATTCGGGAAGGAGCCGATATCATCTCTGAATCCCTCCTCAGAACTGTAGATATAGGAACCACCTCTGGCTGTAAAGCTATAACGGCTTTCCTGATATCCGGCCATGAGTCCCAGGCGGTAATTGGGTTCGTTGAGGAGCCAGCCTTTGATATTCAGATCAAATTCGTTGGCATAATTGAGTTGTGTATCAGGGTGCCTACTTTCATCTGTCCAGGTTCCGGGGTTACTGGAATCCATCCAGTCCTGATCGACCATATTGCCACCTCGGCTGCCGAGAGTAGTCCAGCCCGCAGCCCCAATAGATATCTGGGGCATCAAATCCCAATTAATTGCACCTTTAATAATTGCAGCGTTATTGAATTTCCAGTCGAGTTGACTGACTTTTCGGCCTCCTTCTTCAGCTAGATAAACGCGCTCTTTTGTTTTTCCGCTCAGAGTTCCAAGACTAATGTCCGCATTGATGTTGTCAGGAGTAAACGATATAGTCTCGGTAGAAGCAAAAGAGCTGATCGCTATAGGGGTTGTCAGAACTATTCCCAGAAGTTTCGCCCGCATAAAAGTTCTCCATTCAATCGTTTTAATGATTGAATATGTATTTTTTATATCTAACTTAATGAGTCAATCACATATTGCTCCACTGTTTATATTTTGTTTAGTATTGAATGATTATCACAATGCGCTATCTGTTTTTGGTTTAATTATCTGTTATTGTTTTATGTTGCGGTTTTACTGTGTGGTTTTTTATGCTTTTGTGGTGTTTTTATCTATTTAAGCGCCATGCCTTTAAAGGCATATAAGCGAAAATAGCATGAGGTTTATCCTCAATTGCTATGTTTTTTAGTACAAAAAAGAGGGACAAAACTGAGACACATAAGGCCTCACAATGGCTTGCAAGGCTTTACATGTTTTGAGGTAGTGGGACGTGTGAGCGCAGAGATGGCGCGGTAATTTGTTGACTTAAAATGTCGTTCTAGGAACTTCTAAGTCGTGGGCCGCAGGTTCGAATCCTGCAGGGCGCGCCATTTCTTCTTCATTTATGCCCGTCTTATCCGTTTCCGCTTTGCCCTTCACCACATCACTTTTTGTCGCTGTTTGGCGAGATAATTCAACGGTGTCAGGCCGTAAAACGCCTTAAAAACAGAGATAAAGTATGACGTGCTGCTATAGCCACATAATTGCGCCACCTGAGTGATATTTTTGTTATCCATCAATAACATCTGTACGGCGTAACGCATACGACACTCTGTGACAATCTGGCTATAGCTGGTATTTTCGTTTTTTAATTTCTTTTTGAGCAGGCTGGGGCTTAAACATAGCGAACTGGCGACAATTCGCAGATTCCAGTAATGCTGAATATCGCTTTGAATAATGCGGCAGACGCTGTCGCGGACGCTGCTGCGTAAGATATACATCAGTAGGGCAATAAACCGCGATTGCTCAAGAAAGTTAGACAATACGGTAAAAAGCAATACGCGCGTCAACTCCGCTTCGCAGGGTTTGCTGGGTTGCTGCTTGCTGTGGTTGGCGGCTAGCCGGAACACTTCCGGTGTACGGCTATGACAAGCAATAACCGGGGTTGCCAGCCGCGACCAGGGCTTTACACAGGTTAAGTTCTTATTTAAAAACAACAGATAATCGTTGATGATGTTACGGTTGATGTGGGTGATTAATACGTGATTTAACGTTGAGAGTTCAATGACGTTATTGTTGCACGCGAAGGCGGCCAGGTAGTTTTTCGGAAGGGTAAACGTAGCATGGTTATTGACGCTTACCTCTACCTCTTTTTCGGTCAGGATCACCCCGCAAGGTTCACTGCTGCTCAATTGCATTTCGCACTCCTCAGATATCAGAAACTCCGCTCAAAGGATCTATGCTTCCTGCATGAGTGATCGGCCCGTTCGCCGATAACGATCTTCTTTCTTTAGCACGCTTTTTAGCAATTAATCTTGATGGAATTCTGACGAGAGCGAAAGAGGTAAGCCAGGTCGTACCCGACTTACCTGGAGGAGATTTAATACTCGAGAATGCCGTGCGCGACGGGCAAATAGCGCAGAGAGAAATAGAGAGTGTCTTTACCGCAAGAGGAACGTTTCGCTAACAGCGAGGCGATCTCTGCATCCGGTTTCGGTTTC
>OGDF01004537.1_pt1 | contig 15683 bp, 9 predicted proteins | sample 1570141 | NCBI WGS metagenome assembly OGDF01 (sample SAMEA4370581, study PRJEB24528) | human gut metagenome | reverse complement strand
CGGCCGCCTCACACGGTGTGGCAGAAGCCATCGATATAATGAGTTCCATTTGGGAGCCCGAACAAATTATAGAGGAGGACTGACACAGATCCGCCATAACACACTAAAAACATGAAAGGACCACATTCATCAGCAGCACGGCTGCTTGGCCTGACGATTCTGCTCCTATATGGTGCAGGCGCGGGAATGCGGGCTTCGGACCGCAAATTTCCAAGCCTTGAGGAGCTTGACCGCATCGTCAGCTCAACCTCGAAATATGACGCTGCAAAACAAGGAATCATAGACGGTTGCAGGCATCGTCTGGAAACGGCGGCGGAAGAGGAGAAGCCGGGATTGTGCAACGAAATGTCCTACCTCTACTACGCCTTCCAGTCCGATTCTGCGCTTTTCTATGCACACCGCGCCATAGATTTCAGCCGGGCACAGGGCAATATCCATGAGGAATGCACGGCTAAGCTCAATCTGGCAAAAATCTACCAAATTACAGGCTCATACCTCGAATCCCTCACCCTTTTGGACAGCCTCGGCAGAAGCCTGCTCGACGCCGGACAGAAAGCGGAAATGTTCTCGCTCTACAACACGAACTACGAGTCCCTGAAATCAAGATCCACGGATGAAAGCCTGAAAAGAATGTGGCAGGACAAGGCCATATTGTACAAGGACTCGCTGCTCACGATTGATCCGAGCATATTCGTCATCTGCGACAAGATGAAAATCGAGGGACGCTGCAAAGAGGCGCTTGAGGTGATAAAGCCCTACTGTGACTCGCTTGACGCGGATGATCCGCTCGTGGGCATCGCGGCATACGCCACGTCAGACTTCTGCCACCTGCTCGGACTGCAGGAGGAGGAAATGAACTATCTCATCCTGTCTGCAAGAAGCGACTTGATGAAGTCCAACAAAGAATACATATCCCTTACAAATCTCGCAGTCCTTCTCTACGAAAAAGGAGACATCACACGCGCCTACAATTACCTCAACCGTGCTGTGGAAGACGCCACTTTCTGCAAGGCAAGCCAGAGAATAGACCAGATTGCCCCGATGATTTCAATCATCAATTCCTCCTATAAAAAGCGGAACAGCAGGCTGCTGACCATACTTTCCGTAATCACGGGACTGCTCATGCTGATGGCTGCGGTAATGCTCGGGCTGACATGGTATCTCTACAGGCAGAGGCGTCATCTTGTGGTCGTGAATCAGGAACTGGAGAACTCCAAGACCATGCTTAAAGAGGCTAACGGCGAAATCAGGGAGGCCTCCAGCATCAAGAACACCTACATCACCGGGCTGATGCTCGACTGCATATCAAGAATCGAGAAGTTTGAAAGCTACCGCAAGGGACTGCGCAAGCAGGTTCTCGCTGCAGAATATGACAAACTGCGGCAGGAACTCATGTCCAACGACATTGCCGAGGCCGAGTGGAAGTCCTTCTACCACACATTCGACACAACATTCCTCTCGCTCTTCCCAACTTTTGTGGAGGAACTGAACAAACTTCTTCTGCCGGAACACAAACTGCCGGTTCCCGAAAAGAAATCGCTGTCACCGGAGGCCAGAATCTATGCGCTGATACGCTTGGGAATCGACTCTTCCGAACAGATTGCCACACTTCTGCGCTACTCCCGCGCGACCATCTATTCCTACCGCTCGCGCACCCGTCTCAAGGCACTGGCTCCGGCTGAATTTGAGAACCAAATTCGGGAAATAGCCTCGATTTAAGCTTTTGGGCGTTTGGATTTTTCGCGCCAGTGGCAAAGGCTAAAACGCTGATAATCAAAATAAATTCATTTATATACATTTGGATTTTACAAAGCGCATATTGTTTTAACTTCAAACATACCATACATTTGCAAAAGTCAAAACAACCACATTATTTGTCTTGTATGGTACATAAAAAGTTAAACAGCATCCGGGCTGCCGTGTACGCCCTCGTTCTGGCACTCGGAGCGCTTATTGCCCCACCCAACACGGTCTACGGACAGTCTTCCGGTGATGTAATCAAGGTAAGCGGAACTGTAACCGACAGAGAGAAGACCCCTCTGATTGGAGTCGGAGTGTTGGTCAAGGGAACCACAACCGGAACATCCACCGACATTGACGGGCATTTCTATCTCGATGTCCCCTCAAAGGAATCCGTCCTCGAATTTTCCTACCTCGGATTCAAGACCCTTGAGGTTCCGGTCGGCGCTAAAATCAGCTTCAACATAGTTCTTTATGAGGACAGCTCCGAACTTGACGGGGTTGTCGTGACCGGTTTCGGACACCAGAAAAGGCTTTCTGTCATCGGTTCGGTCGAGACAATAGACCCGGACAAGCTTCAAGTCGGCTCCACACGCTCGCTCAGCAACAACCTCGCGGGACAGCTTTCGGGAGTCATAGCGTTCAAGCCTTCGGGAGAGCCGGGATACGACGACTCGAACTTCTGGATTCGCGGAATCGCGTCGTTCAGCGGAAACACGTCTCCTCTCGTTCTCGTGGATGGAGTGGAACGCAACCTCAACGACATAGACCCGGCTGAAATCGAGTCTTTCTCTGTGCTCAAGGACGCTTCCGCCAGCGCGATGTACGGAGTCCGCGGAGCAAACGGCGTCATAATCATAAACACGAAACGCGGAAAGGTCGCCCCTCCGGCAGTGGATTTCCGCATGGAGCAGTCAATTCAAAGCCCGACTAAGCTTCCGGAATTCATCGGAGCCGCGGAATACATGTCCCTTCTCAACGACCTCCAGAGCGACCCCTACAAGAGGCCCTTCACGAAGGACCAGATTCTCAAGACATATTATGGATATGACCCGGACCTCTACCCGGACACGAACTGGCTCGACGCGATTACCAACGATTACGCATATTCAACAAGGTCCAACCTCACGGTCAGCGGAGGCTCGGAGATTTTGAGATATTCCCTCACGGCGTCATGGTACCACGAGGACGGCATTCTCGCAAGGGACAACACTCTCCCCTACGACACCTCGACCAAACTCAACCGCTACAATATAAGGGCAAACGTCGATCTCGACCTCACGAAGACCACGGTACTCCGCGTCAGCATCGGCGGATACCTCCAGCAGCTGCGCAAGGCGAAGAATTCGACAGACGAGATTTTCTCCAAGGCATTCGAGACCCCGCCGTTCGTGCATCCGGCCATATATTCGGACGGGACAATCCCTGTCGCCAGCGCAAACCGGGCAAACCCGTGGGCTCTCTGCACCCAGAACGGCTACTACCGCGGAACCAAGAGCAAGCTCGAATCCCTCTTTTCCCTTGAGCAGAACCTCAAGATGATTACTCCGGGACTCAAGATGAAGCTCACTTTCGCGTTCGACACATTCAATGAGAACTTCGTCACGAGAGGCAAGACTCCAGACTACTACAGCGTCGCGAAGACCCGCGACGACGAGGGAAATCTCGTCCACAACATCATCCTCTACGGACAAGAGTTCCTCGGACACAGCTCCAACGCCAACTACGGCAACAACAGCACCTACTTCGAGGCGACGGCGAGCTACAACCGCACCTTTGCCGACAGGCACGATGTCGACGCCCTCCTGCTCTACAACCAGAGGAGCTATGACTGGGGAGACATCCAGCCGAAGAGAACACAGGGAATCGCAGGAAGGCTCTCCTACACATACGACAGGAGGTATGTCGGAGAGTTCAACTTCGGATTCAACGGCTCCGAGAACTTCGCAAGGGGACAGAGGTTCGGATTCTTCCCTTCACTGGCGCTCGGATGGCTGCTTTCGGAGGAGCATTTCATGGAACCTTACAAACATACGCTTTCAAAGTTCAAGATAAGGGCATCGGCGGGAAGCGTCGGCAATGACGACATCGGAGGAAACCGCCGTTTCGCCTACATCACGACAATCAAGACCGACGCCAGCGGCTACAACTTCGGATATGACGGTTCGACCTATTTCTCCGGAGTGCATGAAGGCGATGTCGGGGTGAAGAACCTCACGTGGGAACGCTCGTTCAAGACAAACATAGGTCTTGAGATGGGACTTTGGAACTCGCTCGACATTCAGGTGGATTTCTTCAAGGAGATGAGAACCAACATCTTCATGCAGCGTTCCACGATTCCGACACAGACCGGCTTCCTCTCCATGCCTTACGCCAACTACGGCAAAGTCAACAACATGGGCTGCGAGGCGCAGGTCAGCTACAACAAGCGTTTCAACGACGACTGGGCGCTCTCCCTCCGCGGCACGTTCACCTACGCGAAGAACACAATCATCGAGATTGACGAGCCGGAATCCGTCAAGGGCACCTACCGCTCAATCACGGGCAAGTCAATCGGAACCCTCTGGGGACTCACCGCCGAGGGACTCTACACAAACGACGACTTCGACGACGCAGGAAACCTCAAGTCGGGCCTTCCGGTCCCGTCACTCGGCACAACGGTGCGTCCCGGTGACATCAAGTACAGGGACATGAACGGCGACGGCAAAATCAACGACATAGACGAAGGCTACATCGGAGGCACGTCCATGCCGCCATGTATCTACGGATTCGGAGGCACGCTTATGTGGAAGGGACTGGATTTCAACTTCTTCTTCCAGGGGCAGGCACAGACCTACCGAATTATCGGAGGCACGGACTACTTCATCCCGGGCAGCGGTCAGGGAGTGCTCGGAAACGTCTATTCGAACTACCGCGACACCTGGACCGAGGAGAACCAGTCACAGAACGTATTCTGGCCAAGACTCTCCGCATCCACAAACACCCACAACAACAAGGCTTCGACATGGTGGAAGAAGGACATGTCCTTCCTCCGCTGCAAGACCCTCGAACTCGGGTACACCATTCCGCAGCGCCTGACCAAGGTTGCACACATCCAGACCGTGCGCTTCTATGTCAGCGGAAACAACCTGTTCTACTTCTCAGGCTTCAAGCTCTGGGACCCGGAACTCGACACAGTTGACGGGCTGCGCTACCCTTCAATGCGTTCGGTGATGCTCGGACTTAACATTAAATTTTGACGACAAATATGAGAACAAGCATAAAACACATCATCATTCCCGCAATCCTCGCGCTCGGACTGAGTTCCTGCAACTGGCTCGACAAGGAGTCCGACACGGAGCTTACCCTTGAGATGGTATTCAACAACAAGACCCGCGTCGAGGGATGGCTCGGCAATGTATATTCCGGAATCCCGGACCCTTACATGGGACACGGGCGCTACATCGGGCAGGATGTCTTCGGCGACGACATGACTCCGTCAGAAAGGTGGAGGCAGTGGAACTGGGACGTGATTCCGTTCATTCTCGGTGAATGGACGCCGTCTTCAAGCTGGGGAGGAAACTACTGGGCATATCTTCCGCAGAGGATACGCGAGGCATACGTCTTCATAGAGAACGTGAAACCTCTCCCGGACCAGGATCTTCCATACGAGGAAGTCGAATACATGAAGGCAGAATGCCGTTTCCTCGCCGCATATTACTGGTATCTCCTGACGGACACATACGGTCCGGTGCCTTACCGTCCTAACTACATAGCGCCTTCCGACTCCGACCTTGAGTCCCTGAAGGTGGGCAGAACGCCATATTACGACATAATCGACTCGCTCGACAAGGAATTTCTCGAAGTCGCCAAACTCCTGCCCGCATCATATTCCGAAGCCAGGAAATACGGACGCGCGACATCCGTCATGTGTTACGCAATCAGGGCAAGGATGCTGCTTTTCGCAGCCGGAGACCTCGTGAACGGCAACCCGGACTACGCATCCTACACCGACCATGACGGAAAGCATCTTTTCAGCACGTCTTATGACCCGGAGCGATGGACTCGGGCAAAGGATGCCTGCAAGCTGCTCATCGACGAGGCGGAGAAGGCCGGGCACAAGCTCTATGTCGAGAAAGACGACAACGGCAACGAGGATCCGTTCCTCTCATACCAGAACATGCTCTTCACAAGATATGACCAGGGCAACAAGGAAATCCTGTTCGCACGTCCCGGAGGATGCGACTACACCGACTACGAAAAGCACTGCACCCCGATTGTGGGAGGCGGCAACGGCGGATGGGGCGTGACCCAGAGCCTTGTGGACGCATTCTTCATGGAAAACGGTCTTCCGATAAGCGACACGGATTCCGGATATGAGGAAGAGGGATATTCCGGCTCCGACGAGAACCGCGGATATGACTGGGAGACACGCTACAACGGCGAGCACGTCACGGTCGCGGGAACATACAACATGTACTGCCACCGCGAGCCGAGGTTCTACGTGACCGTGAGCTTCAACAACTCGTGGTTCAACTCCGAGCAGCGCCGCTTCGACTTCTTCATCAACGGCAAGGACAACCCCCACACCCACGACGCGCCGCAGAACGGCTACCTTCTCCGTAAGAAGGTCTCTCCCGAAAGCAGCGTCAAGCAGGGCTACTTCAAGTACCGTCCGGGCGTAATCTGCCGTCTCGGAGAGGCCTACCTCAACTATGCGGAGGCTCTGAACGAGGTGGATCCCGGCAATCAGGAAATCCTCGACTATCTGAACAAGATCCGCAGGCGTGCCGGCGTGCGCGAATACACCTTCGGCTCGACCGACGGCTCATTCATCCACGTTGACGCCACACAGGAAGCGCTCCGCAAGGTCATCCGCGCGGAAAGAAGGGTCGAGCTCTGCTGCGAGGGGCTCCGCTACAATGACCTCCGTCGCTGGAAAGAGGCCGAGAGCGTGCTGAACGGGCCTTTCTATGGAATGAACTACAGCGGCACCGGCAACGCTTTCTATCAGCTCACCGCCTACCAGACCAGAGTCTACAAGAAGTCGTACTACTGGTTCCCTATCCACCAGACAGAACTCGACAAGAACGATAAACTTGTGCAGAATCCATACTGGAACGAATAAAAAGAAAGGTTTATGAAAAACGCATATTCAAGAACACTCCTTATCCTTGCGGCACTGACAATGCTCTCATGCAAGGACTCGATAAGAATCGAACTTCCCGCGCCGGAGGACAGGATGCACATAAAGGTGTCTTCGGAACTTGTTGAAGTCTCGTTCTTCAACCCGGATGCGGAGGCCGTGACATTCTCGTGGGATGACACGGGATTCAAGGACGAGGGCATCCCCTACAACTACTGGTTCAAGATGGACATCTCCGGAAACAACTTCGAGACATCCATCGACAAGCGTCAGGTGACAGGCAAGAACGAGATTTCATTCACCGGAGTGGAGCTCAAATCCTTCCTCAACAAATGGGAGGTTCAGGACGGCATCAAGGCACGCATCGCGGCAGAAATCATCGCCGAACCCGTAGAAACGGGATCAATAGAGAACCAGAAATACCGCAAGCCGGAAGTCTCGAAGGTGGAATTCGACCTTGTATGCAACACGACGCTCGTGCTTGAGGTCGGAGACAAGAATTACACTTTCACCAACGACGAGGTGCTGACCACGGTCGAGGCAGGCACATACACCTGCCGCGCAGGTGACGACGAATCCATCAAAGTGACTGTTCCTAAAGGAGGTCTATGGAAATTCACTGTTGATTTCGCGAGCAGGAGCGTGAATGCCGTACGGCCGCGGATATGGCTGCTCGGAGACGCCTGCTCCAACGGATGGGACCTCCCGACCATGCCGGAATTCAGTTCCGAAAGCGACGGTGCGGTGAAGACATGGCAGGGAATGCTCAAGAAAGGCGGAGAAATGAAGTTCGCGCTCGCAATCAACAGCACATGGAACTTCAACATCCCCTACATCATGCCTCTGAAAGGCGAGGCGCCGCTTGAGAACGGTGACGTGCAGATGGTTCCGAGCGGAAGTCCGGACTGCAAGTGGAAGGTTTCCGAGTCCGGAGAATACAGAATCAGCGTCAATTTGGAGAATCTCACAGTCTCCTTCACGCTTGTGGAGAAACTTGTTCTCAAATGGGACGCGATATGGATGGTCGGCGATGCCACGGAGGGAGGATGGTATTCCGACCCGTTCCGCACGAAGCTCAAATACGACGACACGAACAGCATAAAGGGGCACAAGGGCGTGTTCTACATCGACCTCCCGCTCAAAGCCGGACAGTTCAAGTTCCCGCTTGAGGAAAGCAAATTTGAAGTTCCGTACCTGATGCCGAAGAATGTCGGGGCTGACGGCCTTGCGGTTCTCCCGCAGGACGGGCAGAGCTGCGCGATAAAATACGTTGCCGCACCGGGAAACCCGGACCACAAATGGAGGGTAAGCGAAGACCGGGCCGGAGACTACAGGCTTGTGGTCGACACGGAAGAAATGACAATGACAGTTTATAAGAAATAATAAGAAATAACCGATGACATCATTATTTTCGAGATATTATGCAGTTGCCGCGGCCGTCGTGCTCGTGGCAGCTGCCGCATGCGACAAGGCCTCTGGGACCGGATGGAAACCTTCGAATCTGCCCGACGACCCCGAAATCACCAACCCCGTTGACGGGAAAATCCACACATGGAAAGCCCCGATGACATGGTCAGTCTATGAATACTGCCGCGAGGCCGAGAAGAACAGTCCAGGCAGGGCCATAGACATGACCGACCGCGAATGGGACAGGATGATAGACTGGGTCGCGGAAAACCTGCTGCCTTACGGCTACGACATGATTGAGACCGACGGGTTCATGTCAATGACAAGCGACAATAGCGAGGAATCCAAGGGATACATGACCCACTACGGTTCGATCAGCCTCAAGAAACTCGTAGAGAAATGCAGAGCCAAAGGCCTGAAACTCATGGTCTATGACAACCCGCTCTGGATTCATGGGGACGATGCCCTCTACATCGACGGCACGGGATATAAAATCGGAGGACTCAGATACAACAGTTCCGACAAGGTTCTGTACCCCGGCAAATCGGATGCATTCCCGTGGGCAGTGCCGAGCCACAAGGGATGCAGGGAGTTCATTGACGGGTTCTTCAAATACTACAAGTCCCTCGGCATCGAATACATCAGAATGGACTTCATGTGCCTCTTCGAGACAGGAGACGGCGCCGGAGGCATGCCGGGCAGGGGCTACGGAAGGGAGGAATACGAACTCGCGCTGAAATACATCTGCGAGTCTGCACAGAAATACGGGGTGTTCACGTCCATCGTGATGCCGAACCTCAAGGAAAACGGAGCGCTTGAACTTCAGTACTGCAACATGTACCGTTTCAGCGCTGACACCTTCGACGGAGGCTGGGGACACGTTTCCTCATGGCTTCGCGGCGAGTTCAGACCGGGAACATGGCCAACCACCCACAACATATTCGACGGCTACACGAAATGGGCGTGGGCAGCAGGAAAAGATAAGGCGATACCCGACGGAGACTTCATCCGCCTGAACACAATGGCTGACGAGAACGAGTGCAAGAGCGAAATCTCGCTTCACCTGATGGCAGGAGGCCCGCTTCAGGCGTCAGACCGTCCGGAGATGATTGCCCAGACCGACAACTGGCTCAGGTTCTACCAGAACGAGGAGATGCTCGCGCTCAACAAGGACCGTTTCGTAGGCAAGCCCCTCTCGGACGACATCGGAAGCGAAAAATCCCAGATATGGTGCGGACAAATGTCCGACGGGAGCTATGTGCTTGCGCTCTTCAACCGCGAGGACGACACGAGAAACCGCTATGTGCATTTCTCCGACCTCGGAATAGACGGGGACATGAACGTGCGCGACCTGTGGGAGCGCCGCGACGAGGGACGCATGAGAGAACTCAGCGTCGAGGTTCCGCGTCACGGGGTCAAGGTTGTGAGATTGACGAGATAACAAATTAAAAAACATAAGAAATATGAAGAAAAGTTACATCAGGCCGGAACTTCTGACTATGAAATTCTGTGCTGAAAACGTGTTCGCACTCTCGCAAGGCACGACCGAAAAGAATAATAACGTCATTATCGGACTTGACGAGGAGGACGATGAATTCATTTAAAACAGGAAAATCATGAAAGCTGCAAAATCAACACTCATGGCCGCAATGCTGCCGCTGATGTTCGCCTGCGCGAAGGAAAATGTTGTCGAGGAAAAACCTAACGGCAACACGGAAAAGGCTGAATATGGTTTCACTGTCGTGGCATCCGAGGAGAAACAGCCTCAGGAGACACTCAGCAAGGCTTCCTTTGACGACGAGAATGGAGTTGTCTGGGTTGCAGGAGGCCAGGCCGGAATCGTTGCAGACGGTGGCTCTGCTGTGGGCTCGGAATCCCTTTCTACTATTTCAGCGGACGGCTACAGCGCAAGTTTCTCATTCACGGCATCAGAAGGAACATACAGGCTCTTCTATCCGTACAGCGCCAAGTCCAGCTACAACAACTACAGGTTTGAGGTTTCTGCCGAGCAGGAATCCGCGCCCGGCAAGTCTTCCGACATCTTCGCCCTCGTTGGCACAGAAGATCTCAAACTTTCAGCGGATGCGACAGTCGCTGACGCGAAGATGAAGGTTGTCGGCTCGTACATTTTCTTCCAGGTCTATGGAAAAGCCGGAGAAACAGTGAAGTCAATCGAAATCGCCTCTCAGAACACGAAAGTCGGCGGTGTTTACTATGCGAACAACGAAAGCAGCCTTGTCGGGACCCCGGAGGGTAATTCCGACGTCAAGGTCACACTCAGCTCCGACTACATCACCACAAAAGGAAAAGACGAGGCAAAAGGAATCTACGCTGCCGTTCTCCCGGTGAAATCGCAGAACACCTACACTGTGACAACCGACAAGGGAACCTACACCTTCCCTTCCGGCGCAGAAAAGGAGTTCAAGATGGGCTCAATCAAACCGATTCCGCTCAACCTCAATGCCGGAACATTCAAGTATGCCAACGCGCCGGAACATCTCTACCTCATCGGTGACGCCACCTCAATAGGCTGGAACAACCAGACTCCGATAGAGATGACTTCAACTGACGGCGGCATGACTTTCACATGCACTGACATCCTTCAGGCAGGTTCGGCACGCAGTGGCTTCAAGTTCCTCACAGAAAAAGGCTCATGGTCAAATGTTTACGTCAAGGGCGAGGACAATAAGCTGAATTTTTACGAGGGCATTCCCAGCACAGATAAGGATGTCAAGTTCACCGTTGACAAAGCCGGTGAATACAGAATCACCGCAAACTTCGAGACAATGGAGGTGACAACTGAACTTGTCACCGAATATCCTGAGGTTCTCTACCAGTTTGAAAACGGCACTGCAAAATACATTGATGTAATGAAACAAACCGGGAACGGATATTCCGCAAGAATTTTCGTTGCATCTGGAGACGGAAACCATGATTTCAAAATCAGAAAGGGTGACAAGTACTATCATGTTGACAGCGATTATCCTGGGATCAACTTCAACGATGCTGGAAACATTGATGTGCTTTCACGCGAATATAATGTTGTTTACGATGGGACTACATCTGGCTGGTGGATTAACGACATTTATTCGAACAAATACTATGACATCACGCTGAATGCAGAAAAAAATAAAGTAAGCGTAAAACTTTCTCAAGGAACGGAATTCTGGCTGGTTGGAATCAACGGGGACTGGAACTCGTTTAATAGTGCCTATAAGGCTATTGCCGATGGCAGCGGAGTTGCGAAATGGGATATTGAAGTGAAAAGCGTTTGCGACTTCAAAATTAATGGAAAAAACATGACCAATGATTTCTTCGGCGAAGGAGAATGGTATCAGTCGTGGTCTGACATTGTTGAGAGTGGTTTCCTTTGGGAATGGAAAGACGGCGAATATGGGAAAGAAGTCCCTGTCCTTTTCGGGAAATCAGGCGATTACAACCGTAAATGGAAGATGACCGAAACCGGCAACTTCACGATTGTCTTCGACACTAGGAACCTCACGATCAAAGTCACTAAAAACAACAGACAATAAAAACTGCCTGATTTTTCGTCCGAAGAAAATAATCCATACCTTTGACGGAAATTCAGGCAAAATTTAATCAAAATGCTAAAGAAACTCATAATATCGCTGTTCCTTGCGCTGCCGGCAATCGGCTTGGCGGCACATGAAGTCAGCAGCCCGGACGGGAACATTAAGCTGACATTCGCTCTGAAAGACGGGCACATCCCGACCTATCGACTTGACTACAAGGGTCTTCCCGTGGTGAAGGAAAGCCGCATGGGATTCCGCCTATCGGACAGCGGACTTTACGACTGGTTTGAGGTGGCAGATGTGCAGCGCGACACAATCGACGAGACATGGACTCCGGTCTGGGGCGAGGAATCATCCATCCGCAACCATTGCAACGAAATGACGGTCACGCTCCGCCAAACATCGAGCGACCGAAGGATGGCGCTCCGTTTCAGGGTGTTCAACGACGGGCTCGGGTTCAGATACGAGTTTCCTGACCAGCCGAACCTTGTCTATTTCACAATAACAGACGAGCTGACAGAATTCGCGATGGTCGGAGACCACACGGCATGGTGGATTCCGGGAGACTACGACACTCAGGAATATGACTACACCCGCTCGCGCCTTAGCGAAATCAGGGCACTTCTCCACGGCGCCGTTTCCCACAACATGTCACAGACCGTATGCGACGGCGTGCAGACCGCGCTCCAGATGAAGACAGACGACGGACTCTACATCAACATCCACGAGGCTGCGCTTGTGAACTTCCCGGCAATGCACCTTGAGCAGGACAAGACAGGCCTGACATTCAAGGCACACCTCACTCCTGACCCTAACGGCGACAAGGCGAACATGCAGACTCCATGCACGACTCCGTGGAGAACCGTCATCGTCAGCGACGACGCACGCGACATCCTCGCCTCACGCATAACCCTCAACCTCAACGAGCCTTGCAAAATCGAAGACACGTCGTGGATTCACACATGCAAGTATGTGGGAGTATGGTGGGAGATGATTACCGGAAAGAGCGATTGGTCATACACATACGACCTCCGCAGCGTCCACCTCGACACCGACGACTACACGAAGCTGACTCCTCACGGACGCCACGGGGCGACGACGGAGAATGTGAAGAAATACATCGACTTTGCCGCGGAGAACGGGTTTGACGCCGTTCTTGTCGAGGGTTGGAACATCGGTTGGGAAGACTGGTCAGGCCACATGAAGGATTATGTCTTCGATTTCGTGACCCCGTACCCGGACTTCGACGTCGACGGAATTCAGCGCTATGCCGCCGAAAAGGGCGTGAAGATGATCATGCACCACGAGACATCGTCATCCGTCCGCAACTATGAGCGCCACATGGAGAAGGCCTACCAGTTCATGAACGACCACGGCTACGACGCGGTTAAGAGCGGATATGTCGGGAATATACTCCAGAAGGGCAACAACCACTACAATCAGTGGATGGTGAACCACTACCTCTACGCCGTGACAGAGGCTGCGAAACATCACATTATGGTGAACGCACACGAGGCTGTCCGTCCTACGGGTCTCTGCCGCACATGGCCTAACCTCATCGGCAACGAGTCCGCAAGAGGAACGGAGTTTCAGGCATTCGGAGGCTCCAAGCCGTTCCATGTAAGCGTGCTTCCGTTCACCCGTCTCATCGGCGGCCCGATGGACTACACGCCGGGAATTTTCGAGACCGACATCGCGAAAGTGAACCCGAACAACCATTCTCACGCCAACTGCACGATGTCCAACCAACTCGGAATCTATGTGGTGATGTCCTCGCCGCTCCAGATGGCCGCCGACCTCCCGGAGAACTACGAGAGGTTCCCGGACGCGTTCCAGTTTATAAAGGACGTGGCCGTTGACTGGTCGGAAAGCCGCTACATTGAGGCTGAACCGGGCGAATACATCACCGTCGCACGCAAGGCAAAGAACACCGGAGACTGGTTTGTCGGCAATGTGACAGGAGAGAAGGCACACCGCAGCAGCTTCACGTTCGACTTCCTCGAACCGGACACCGAATACGTCGCCACAGTCTACAGCGACACTCCGGAATCCGACTGCCGCACAAACACCTACGCTCACGCCGTCCGCGAGTACCGCTGCACCTCCCGCAGCCGCATCACGCTCGACTCCGTCGAAGGCGGCGGCTTCGCCCTCTCCTTCCGCAAGGCAACACCCGCCGACAAAAAGCTCAAGAAACTGCGGTAAGGAAAGCGAGCGTTCCGCATCGGAAACCCACCAAAAGCTCATTTTTCACAGGGTTGTTATAAACAGGTTTATTAAAATGTTTATAACAACCTTGTTTAGAGCTATAATTCGGAAAAAGTCATATTTTTATATGACGATTTTTCAGAAAAAATCATATTTTTGCATAGTGAATTTCAGAAAAAAGTCATTATGCTTAAAAGAAAGATACAAGAAGATATACATAACTATCTGATTTCCAACTCAAACAAGATTCTATTGATTGATGGCGCGAGGCAAATCGGAAAGTCCTTCATCATACGACATGAAGGAAAATCTCTGTTCCCCAATTATATTGAACTCAACATGTACGAGGACAAGAAGGGAAACAAGATTTTTGAAAACACGCGAACAGTTCAGGACTTCTATTTCAGGATGAGCCTCGTTGCAGGGGACAAAATGGGAAAGAAAGAAGACACTCTTGTGTTTATCGACGAAATCCAGGCATATCCGGACCTCCTGACCATGTTGAAATTCCTCAAGGACGACGACAGGTTCACCTACATCGTGAGCGGTTCGCAGCTTGGCATCGCCCTTAACGAGACTCTTTCCAAGCCGGGCGGAAGAATAATGGTCAAAAGGATGTTCCCGCTTGACTTTGAGGAGTTCCTGTGGGCAAACAATGCAGGCGAAGATGCAGTCAGGCATCTGCAAGAGAGCTTCATCGCGGGAATGTCGCTCGACGACAACACCCATTCCTACATAATGGACCTTTTCAGGAAATATCTCCTCGTCGGCGGGCTTCCGGATGCCGTGAACACATTTCTCGACACCCGCAATCTGGTGTCCGTGAGGGCGGTTCACGCTGAATTGTACAGACTCTACAGGGAAGACTGTTCGCAATACGACAGCGAAAGGAAGCTTCATATACGAAAAATATATGACCTCATCCCGTCAAATCTCGAAAATACGAAAAAAAGAGTCGTGGTGAATGAAATATCCGGGAAAAGAGGAAAGAGCATGGCCGATTACGAGCAGGAGTTCGAATATATCGTAAACTCCGGAATCGCATTGGAGGTAAGTTCCATATCCAATCCGCGCTTCCCGTTGAAGGATTCTCAGAAAAAGAGTCTCATCAAACTTTATCTGAACGATGCCGGCATCCTCACAAACTTGCTTTTCAGCTATAACGCGACAGCCGTGCTCGATGACGTTCCAAGCATCAATCTCGGTTCTGTCTATGAAAATGTCGTGGCGTCCGAACTGAAGGCGCATGGGTATGACCTGTACTATTACGACAACAAGAAAAATGGTGAAGTTGATTTTCTGGTTGACGACTATGACACGCTGTCTGCGGTTCCAATTGAGGTGAAGTCAGGAAAGGACTACAAAAAACACAGTTCTTTGGACAAATTCATGTCGGTAAAGGACTACAACATTAAAAAAGGAATTGTCCTTTCGAACGAAAGGGAAGTTTCGACGGAAGGGAATGTGACATATATGCCGGTCTATTATACAATGTTCCTCTGCCCCTCCAAACCCCTAAACGTCACAATCTGAAAGCATAGCCGGGTGTGGAACGGAGAATAAAAAATGAGTTTATATATTGTGCTTCAGTGGTGCTGAATTTGGCATCTGTAACGACCTTCGCCTATCGCGAGATTCCTGATTACATCGGGATTTGGAACATGATAGCA
>OGDF01004536.1_pt1 | contig 15686 bp, 10 predicted proteins | sample 1570141 | NCBI WGS metagenome assembly OGDF01 (sample SAMEA4370581, study PRJEB24528) | human gut metagenome | reverse complement strand
AACATTCGTCAAGTTCAATGTAACATTCGTGGACTGAAGGAGCATAAATCCGTCTTCTGCCGAAACCTTCGGCAAATAAGACGTTAAAAGAATGCATAAAAGTAAAAATCGAAGCCCAATATTGGTTAAATATTTACTTTTAGCCCTTATTTGAGAGTTATTTTTCATATTTTTGTATTGTTAGATTGGTTATAACTTTGGTGAGTTATGTTCAGTTCTAATTTGAACCGGATGATATTTCGCAGATATTATCCGGTTTTTTCTGTTTTATTTTAAGGTGGTATGTTTTTCATTTCTTTCTTTTTAAAGGTTATACTTCATTTGAGTTTCTCAAGGCATGATGTATATTACATCCCCTCGCCTGGTTATACTTAATGGCGTAGTCAATGAGATGGCCTCCAACACTTCGTCAAGTGTACAATTCAAATCAAGACTACCATAATATTTTTCATCTTTCAAACTTCCTGATATTTCTATTTTTGTATCATAATATCTCGACAGTGATTTCAGCACATCAGAAAGTCTCTGTCCATCGAAATTCATAGCATCGTCTTTCCAACAAATATAGTTGTATACGTCCACTTCATTCACTTTTACTGCACCGTTGTCTTTTGAAAGACGTTGATTAGGGAGCAAACGCTTTTTCTCTTTATTGTCTACTGTCACATCTACACTTCCCTGAACAAGTACCACTGCTGTCTCCGTATCTTTTACATAATCGGTTACATTGAATGATGTTCCCAGTACGGTAACTTCCAAACGATTCGTCTTCACGACAAAAGGGTGCTTAGCATCTTTACGAACGTCCAAATATACTTCTCCTTGTACATTCAACTTTCTATTCTCTAGAAAGTCCGAAGCATAAGATATGCATGAACCGGAATTAATCCACAATAAAGAACCATCCGGAAGGATTATTTTAGAACGCTTCCCATAAGGTACCATTATCTGATTCACCGATATCTTTTCTCCTCTGGAAACAGCTACCAACTGTTCGTCCACTGTAACTGTACCGTCCTCACCTACCCGGATTTCAGCATTATTTTTATCCAAACCAACGGCCTGTTTACCATCCAAAATAATCTGTATTTGCCCTGAATGACCTAAAGAGTCTATAATATTGGCTGTAACATCTGTAGTTTTCTGCAAATTGGATTTGGATAGAATATAATAAGTCCCCAAACAGATGAATAGTAAGGCTGCCACACTTGCCACATAAGCCATTACTCTCCGATAAGGTAATGTTTTTTTGTGAAGCTGTACCGGTTGCGAAGATTCATGTTGAAGCCTATCCATCATTCTGGCAAAACTTTGCATCTTATATTCCTCAGATACAGGTTTGCTATCTTCAACCACTTTCATATTTTGAATCACCGCAATAGCCAATTCTATCTTTTCTTCACAACCGGGATGCTGAATCTTATAGAATTTAATATCAAACCCATTATCAGAAAAACCATATCTTGCCCATTGGAAGAAATCATCATCCAACAAAAATTCTTCTATATCTCTAAATGTATATTGAGCCATTTTCTGCCTTATTTTCTATGATGACAAACGGGCAGATGAATTTATACTCATCAGGAGAAAAAAAATCAAAAAAAGACAGACGGGATAAGTAAAAATGAAAGAAGTATGCTATAACAAGTTACTATACAATTATATAGAAAGCACATTAATAAGAAATAAAATAGTAGCGGATGAAGATTCTTTCCTAATCTTTTCCATAGAACGGAACAATAGATTTCGGGCAGACTGGATATTAATTTTCATTATTTCTGAGATTTCTTCAAAACTCATCTCATGGATAAAGCGAAGATAGATTATTTCTTTCTGACGTCCGGTAAGTCCTTTCAATATATGATGAACCTCATCTGACAGCCCTTGGTCATGCATCCAAGACAATTGCTCATCAATTGTATAATCCAAATCAAATGCAAAGTCATAATCCGGCAATGATTGAAGTTTCGCATTACGAAGTAATTGATTATAAATCAAATTCTTTAATGCACGAAATAGGAAGGAACGTAACTTTGTATTATCTTCAAGAATTATCTTTTTCTGATAAAGTTTCAGAAACAGGTCTTGAATCAAATCTTCTACCATCTCATTATCTCCCCCCACTCTACGACCATAAGCTAATAAATCATCAAAGCATAAACAGTACAATTGAGAAAATGCCATTTCATTTCCACCCCAAAATTGTACCCATAAATCTATTATGCGTTTCTGATCATTGAGAGTCATAAACTGTTTTTTAAGTCAGGTTTCAAGATTTAAACTATACTCTTTCGTATTTTATTCAATACTAATTCAAGGCAATATTCGCAAAATATATTGAGATATACAAATTTCCGGAATGGTTCTTCTTCAAATTTGATGGCAATCTCTTTTAATATGCCTCTTGAAACCGACTTATTTAATGGAGTTATTCCAAAGAAATTACCTCTCTGAATAGTTTGCCAGATTGTAACATACCGGCTTCGTGCTATTACCTACGCGATAGATACCGAACTTAAAGTAATAACCATCATCGTCGTTACGTCCAATCATGATTTTCTCATTGTCCACAATGTGTTTCTTAACCTTTTTCCCTTTTTCCTGATAGTCCATCTGCACATCGAGCATACCCGGCTTTACAATTGTTTCCGCCTCTTTGCCATAGACTGTCCAATCGATATGAATACGGAATGTAATCCAACAATCTTTCGGAAAATCGGCGAAAGGCATTTTGTAAGCAATGGTCGATGCTTTATATGTAGATGTCACAGGTTTCATAACCGGTGTCTTTTCCGGATTTGCGTTGCAACGGTCGTCTTTATCTGTCAACCATTTACGGTCGGAGTTTGCTTTGATATAAAACCATCCGCCTGAAAATCCGAATGCCAATGGAGGATAGCCACCTTGTTCCACCAGCCATCCGTTGGCCTTTCCGGCTTGATAAACGGGATTGCCTTGTTTGTCTTTCACCGGATTACCTTGCTTGTCCAGCTTGGGTTTCTTTTCGTATCCCATGTTTTTCTTAAAAATAGTAGTCTTGTCCAGTTCCATGAACTCATCAGCTGTCAGTTTCTTCACTTCACCCTGTGGAGTCTGTACCAAAGTACGATCCGGCATTCCATGCCATTGAGCAAAAATGGTGGAAACATCACTGCCTAATGTAGAAGGGATATATACCGAAAACTCATAATCGCGGGAAGCACCTTGCGGACAAATACCTTTTCCATGATGATATACAGTTTTCATTATTTGTGCTTTCTTATATGTATCGGCTGGTTTGCCTTTGAAATCATCGGAAGTTGCATAACAATAAGAAAATTCCGCACGCCCTTTTGTTTCCCCCGCTGCATATCCGGATAATGTGTTATCATCTTCTTTCAGTTCAAAACGATAAGAAGGTTTTCCGTTGAACATAAGGTTGAAATCACGTTGAATGGCATGCGCTTTTTTAGCTCCGACTGCTACCCAGCAACCATCTATAATCTGATTGACACATGCCGAATCTGCCTGTACATTTACACGCTCGGTCAGTGGCACCAAAGTCTGTGTTTCTATAGCCGGACCGGGTTTCTCGACTTGTTCAGCCATCGCCGTGCATCCTGATGCCAGCACGCAAATAATAAAAATGCTTTTCTTCATTCTATTCGGTATTAAGTTTGTTGACGGTGCAAAAATACGAAAGGCAACCTCATCGGTTGCCTTTCGTTTGTCTCAAATGCTTTCACATTTGTGTAATTTTGCTGTCAACACCTGCTTGGAGGCTTAATTGGGTGCTTCATCGTTCAAATCTTCTTCAAGCATATCGACTTTCCGTATACTCATTTTTCCATCGGCGGTGATCGTTATAGAAAGCGGCATATACAAATCTGTCTGCGGATAACAAACACTTGCGGCATATACAATGCCCTGCGGAGTGGTCTTGTCGTATACAATTCCTTCCAATATAGATTTCGAGAGAAATTTTGCATCGACTACGGATGAAAAATCATTCTTAGTAAATGTCTTGTTCAATACCGTTTCGTTACCGCGTGTCAGGTGCAGCACTATTTTATTGTCGACATAAGTATCTCCCATCTCATTTGTTACATGAGGCAGACTTTCGTCCGGAGTACGTGAAACAAAGGAATGATAATCTTTTCCTTTGAACTTAAAGTTAGTTTCGCTCTTAGACGTCTGCATACGCTGCAATCCGTGAGCATCTATACTGTCTATTCTTGCCAGCAGCGACTGATTATCTGAAGATCCTTTTTTACCGCCACATGCAGTCACAGCCACCGCCAACGGCAACAAAAGCAAATAAATTAGTTTTCTCATACGTAAGTTTTCTGTTTATAAATAGATGGCAAAGGAACAAAAAGAGCGGGATATTTACAAGTGTAACCGACATTTTTCCTACATTTGAAGGAAAGAAGGAATGGAAAGGCTATCACAAAGGGGGGCTCGACAACAGTGGCAAACCGGCCAGTGCATTTAATGCTTTCAAGAGATAAGATTATTGAATCCTTTTTTATAACTTTACGCCGAATCCAAAATATTTTATACCTGAAAAGTAAAAATGAACATGAAACACCCCAAACAGTTATTAGCTGTACTTTTGATGGCCGCCGCCTGCACTATGCAAGCGCAACGCAGTGAGGCACTGCTGGAGAAGAACTGGAAATTCAGTAAAGGAGATTTTAAAGAGGCCAGTCAGCCGGAGTTCAATGACACTAAATGGGAATCGGTTGTTATTCCACACGACTGGGCGATTTTTGGTCCATTCGACATGAACAATGACCTCCAAAACGTGGCAGTGACACAGAACTTTGAGAAAAAAGCTTCCTTGAAGACAGGACGTACCGGCGGTCTTCCTTATGTAGGTACCGGATGGTATCGTACCAGTTTTGACGCCCCTGCCGACAAAGAAGTGACACTGCTCTTTGACGGTGCCATGAGTGAAGCGCGTGTCTACATCAACGGAAAAGAAGCTTGTTTCTGGCCTTTCGGCTACAATTCTTTTCACTGTAATGTGACTTCCTTATTGAATAAAGACGGTAAAAACAATACGCTTGCCGTGCGTTTGGAAAACCGTCCGCAATCTTCACGCTGGTATCCGGGAGCAGGTCTGTATCGCAATGTACACCTGATTGTGACTGACAAAATCCATGTACCTGTATGGGGAACGCAAATCACAACTCCTCACGTCAACAAGGATTTTGCAGCCGTACGTCTCCAAACGAAGATAGACAATGCCGGTGAGAAAACAGCCATCCGTGTAGAGACGGAAATTCTTTCTCCGGAAGGTAAAGTTGTTACCCGGAAAGAGAATACAAGCCGCATCAATCACGGACAACCTTTTGAACAAAATTTTATTGTAAACGCACCCGAACTCTGGTCGCCGGAAAGTCCGTCGCTTTACAAGGCTGTCTCTAAAATTTATGCGGATGATAAACTGGTAGATACTTACACCACACGTTTCGGTATCCGCAGCATTGAATACATTGCCGACAAAGGGTTCTACCTGAACGGGAAACACCGTAAATTTCAGGGTGTATGTAATCACCACGATTTAGGTCCGTTGGGCGCCGCTATCAATGTTGCAGCACTGCGTCATCAGCTTACGCTATTGAAAGATATGGGATGCGACGCGATCCGTACTTCTCATAATATGCCGACTCCCGAACTCGTTGCGTTGTGTGACGAAATGGGATTTATGATGATGATTGAACCGTTCGATGAATGGGATATCGCCAAATGTGAAAATGGTTATCACCGCTACTTCGATGAATGGGCGGAACGTGATATGATAAATATGCTTCATAATTATCGGAATAACCCTTGCGTCATTATGTGGAGTATCGGTAACGAAGTACCGACTCAATGCAGTCCTGTCGGTTATAAAGTGGCCAAATTCCTGCAGGATATCTGCCATCGTGAAGATCCTACACGTCCTGTCACTTGCGGAATGGACCAGGTGAGTTGTGTACTTGCCAACGGATTTGCAGCAATGATTGACATTCCGGGACTTAATTACCGTACGCAACGCTATCAGGAGTCATACGACCAACTCCCGCAGAATCTGATTCTGGGAAGCGAAACGGCTTCTACTGTCAGCTCACGCGGCGTATACAAGTTCCCGGTGGAGGATAAGAAAGGGGCCAAATATGAAGATCATCAATGCTCTTCATACGATGTGGAGGTTTGTCCCTGGTCGAATATTCCGGACGAGGACTTTGCATTAGCTGACGATCATCATTGGACCATCGGACAGTTCGTATGGACCGGATTCGATTATCTGGGTGAACCGTCACCATACGATACGGATTCATGGCCTAACCACAGTTCAATGTTTGGTATCATCGACCTTGCCAGTTTACCTAAAGACCGCTATTATCTTTACCGTAGCGTATGGAACAAGGAAGCGGAAACCTTGCATATCCTGCCTCACTGGACCTGGCCGGGACGTGAAGGTGAAGTGACTCCCATTTTTGTGTACACTAATTATCCTACTGCCGAATTGTTTATCAATGGCAAAAGTTATGGAAAACAAAGCAAGAATAATAGTTCGCTAAAGAACCGCTATCGCCTGATGTGGATGGATACAAAGTACGAACCGGGTGAAGTGAAAGTAGTAGCCTACGACAAAAACGGAAAAGCGGTAGCTGAAAAAGTAGTCCGTACTGCCGGAAAGCCTCATCACATCGAACTGGTAAGCAACCGTAACGAACTGACTGCAGATGGAAAAGACCTGGCTTATGTGACTGTTAAAGTAGTAGACAAAGACGGTAACCTCTGCCCTACCGATAATCGTCAGATAAATTTCTCGGTAAAGGGAACGGGTAAATATCGTGCTGCCGCCAATGGAGATCCGACGAACCTTGAACAATTCCATCTTCCGAAGATGCATGCTTTCAACGGTATGTTGACAGCTATCCTGCAAGCCGGTGAAACTGCCGGAGAGATTGTATTTACAGCAAAAGCAAACGGAGTGAAAGCCGGAAATATTCGTATTCAGACGAAATAAGGCATACGCTTCAGCATATAACAAACCCACCGGATTTCTTTACTGAAAAGAAGTCCGATGGGTTTCTTCATACAACTATCTCCGAAACTTGCTCACTTGTGCTCAATAAAAGCGACGTTATAAGTACTCGGGCTAAATAGCCTTCCAAAAGGCCTGAAAATCACGATACCTGCCGTAGCAAACCAATTCGTCTCCTTCTTCCACTTTCTCATTTCCCGGTAATTCATTCTTCACATGAAGCTCGGTCAGAGAGATACCCAGGCAGTTGGTGACCTTATTCGCCCGTTTCAATCCTATCATTTTTAAATGAAACTCTTCATCCAGGTTTAACTCATTCACAAAATATCCTACAAATTTCTCCGGAACCGTGAACTTCACCACATAATAATCCTGATCGATGCGGAATCCTTCCATGTTAGTACCGAAGTCGAGCAGTTGTACCAGGCTGCGGGCAGCATCTTCTTCCGGAGTCAGGATTCGTTCCAGATCAAAAGCTTCAAGCACTGCTTTATGTACGGCATCAATAGCACGGGCAAAAATACGGGGAACCTTTTTCTGCTTTAACAGGGCAACGACTCGTATCGACGCACCAAAATTCTCTCCAATCGCTACAATAACTATATCCACACTATTCAATGGCAACACTGATAATGATTGTTCGTCAGTGGCATCAATGACAAAAGCTGTAGCAACCTTATCTTTGATGGAGTCTACACGACTTTCGCTTATATCCGCACCTATAATTTCGTGTCCCAAGGCGGACAGTTCTTCCGCCAACACATGGCCGTAATTTCCTAAACCAATAATAATATACTTCATAGCTTTAGTTTATTATGATGTTATCACTCGGATAACGGTATTTTGTATTCTTTTTCTGTTTGACGATTCCCAACATCAATGTTATTAACCCCACACGACCAATAAACATCAACAAAGACACCAATAGTTTGCTTGCGTCGCACAAATGAGGGGTCAGATTCAGACTGGAACCCACGGTACTAAGCGCAGAGACACATTCGAAAGTTAATGCCATAATGGAAACACCCGGTTCAAGTATGCTCAATGTAAAAATAAAAATGAATAAGACTCCCAATGACATGACTACTGTTGCATTGGAACGCCGGATTGAATCGTAAGACAATTCCCTGCCGAACACTTCCACTCGTTCAGTGCCACGCAATACGGCTACAAGATTCAGAACTACGACCGCAAAAGCATTCACTTTCACACCACCTGCCGTGGACTGTGATCCACCGCCCACCCACATCAGGAATAGATAAACCAACAATGTCTGCACGCTCAATGATGCCAGGTCGACACTGCTGAAACCGGCTGTTCGCGGACAAGTGGCATTAAAGAAAGCTTGTGTCCACTTATCTGCCACAGGCATACCGGCAAAAGAACCATTCCACTCAAAAGCAGCAATAGCCAATGTGCCGATTAATAAAAGCAGGAAAGTCATGATTAACACGATTTTCGTATTCAGGTTATAGAGGTGCTGCATTTTATGCCGATCCAGTTTGCGGGTACGAATCAATTTCCAGAAACGACGGAGGTGATACAATACAATATCCTTGAAATTGACAAGGATGGGGAAACCGATACCACCAAATATAATCAATAGAGAAACGGTAATAAACAGCCAATTGTGGTTAGTCATCACCATCGGATTTCCTAAATTGCCGGAAAGCGTAGAAAAGCCCGCATTGCAAAAAGCTGAAATAGAATGGAAAGCAGCAAAACCCAACTCTCCTTCCAGAGTCATTCCCAACGTTCCGTGAATACTAAACCAAATCGAAACCATACCGATCCCTTCAATCACTAAGGTAAAGCCTAATATATATAATAAAGTAGACAGCAAAGAACCTAATGAATTGGAACTAACCATATCACGCACAACAAGCTGGTTGTAGATGGAAGTATTCCCCATGAAGAACATGGCGAAGAAACTGGTTAATGTCATCACTCCCAATCCGCCAATCTGAATCAACAGGATAATGACAACTAATCCCGAAGTGGTGAATGTAGTAGACACGTCTACCGGTACCAAGCCTGTAACGCATACGGCACTGGTAGCGGTAAATAAAGAGTCTACCCAGGTGATACCATTTACCGTGCAGCGCGGAAGCATCAACAAGCCTGCTCCAATCAGAATAATAGCCATAAAACTAACTGCCAATATCAAAGACGGATTGGTACGCCGTCCCAACAGACGCACCAGCCCATTGGACAGATTGAGGAAAGAAAGAACTAACAATAACAAAAGATGATAAAACTTCCCATGTAAGAATTCCCAAATATGCAAAATAGCTCCTTCTTCTTCCGGACGATGGAATATAACAGGTACCAACGTGAGATATAACAATCCACTCAATATCCAGGCTAATCGCCGGTATTGCTTTTTAGTATTCCGGTATTCCAGCGAGATATGTAAAGTTACATCAATCAGAAAGATGATCCAGACAGTTTTATACAATGTCTGCAAATTCGCCACTTCATCAATAGACAAGGGAAAGCCATGTTCATATACTACTCCGACAATCAATGATAAAGACGCCAGATAAGTGAGTGCTTCTATCAGCCCTAACAAAATACGTACATAGGGTTTTAGGAGTTTATTCTGATACAATAAAAACTTATGATAAATCTTCATATCATCTTTTTTAACGGGGTCGTGCAAACTTAACTAAAATAACAATCAAACACGATTCTTTGTTGACAAAATTTTCTGAATATTAAAAATTTGACTACTTTTGGCAACAGAAAACTAAAAAACTACAATATTATGAGTGAAAAAAGAAAACGGTATATTCTACCGGAAGAAGAAATTCCACATTACTGGTACAACATTCAGGCCGATATGGTGAACAAGCCTATGCCTCCGTTGCACCCGGGAACCAAACAACCGCTGAAAGCAGAAGATTTATATCCGATTTTCGCAAAAGAGCTGTGTCATCAGGAGCTGAATCAGACGGATGCATGGATCGAAATACCGGAAGAAGTGCGTGAAATGTACAAGTACTACCGCAGCACTCCGCTGGTTCGTGCTTATGGTTTGGAAAAAGCACTCGGCACTCCGGCTCATATCTATTTTAAGAACGAAAGCGTAAGCCCTATCGGTTCGCATAAGTTGAACTCTGCATTGGCACAAGCTTATTATTGTAAAGAAGAAGGAGTTACCAACATTACCACTGAAACTGGTGCCGGACAATGGGGAGCCGCTCTTTCTTACGCAGCCAAGGTTTTCGGTCTGGAAGCTGCCGTTTATCAGGTAAAAATCAGTTATGAACAAAAACCATACCGCCGCAGCATCATGCAGACTTTCGGAGCACAGGTCACTCCTTCTCCATCTATGTCTACCCGCGCCGGTAAAGATATTCTGACTAAACACCCCACTTATCAAGGTTCATTGGGAACTGCTATTTCGGAAGCTATCGAACTGGCACAAATGACTCCCAACTGTAAATATACGCTCGGTTCCGTACTTAGCCACGTGACTCTCCACCAGACTATTATCGGACTGGAAGCTGAAAAACAAATGGAAATGGCAGGCGAATATCCGGATATCGTGATCGGTTGTTTCGGAGGTGGTTCCAACTTCGGAGGTATCTCTTTCCCGTTCATGCGCCACACCATACAGGAAGGGAAAAAGACTCGTTTCGTTGCTGCCGAACCTGCTTCTTGTCCGAAACTGACACGTGGTAAGTTCCAGTATGACTTCGGTGATGAAGCCGGATATACCCCGTTGCTACCTATGTTTACTTTGGGACATAATTTTGCTCCTGCTCATATCCATGCCGGTGGACTTCGTTATCACGGCGCAGGTGTAATCGTTTCACAGTTACTCAAAGATAATCTGATGGAAGCGGTAGATATACAGCAATTGGAGTCTTTCGAAGCCGGTTGTCTGTTTGCGCAGTCTGAAGGTATTATTCCGGCTCCCGAATCCAGCCACGCTATTGCGGCGGCTATCCGCGAAGCTAACAAATGTAAGGAGACAGGAGAAGAGAAAGTGATTCTTTTCAATCTTTCGGGTCATGGTCTGATCGATATGGCTTCTTATGATAAGTATTTGGCCGGTGATCTGGTGAATTATACATTGAATGACGAAGATATTCAGAAGAATTTAGACGAGATAGGAGATTTAGCTAAATAAATTACCTACCAGTTTCAAGTTTCACCACCGATTACACAGATTAACACAGATTTAATTGTAATTCGAAGATTGTCGATATAAAAATCCGTGCTAATCTGTATAATCGGTGGTATTTTTTCATTCCCTATATTTACTTTCTCTCTATTGAATACCTCCATATAAAAGATTTTGCTATCTTTGATGCCATTATTAATCTTATGAACTAATAATGAACAGCCTTAAAAAAACAACAATCTGTCTACTCTTTCTATGTATAGGGGTTAATTGCGTTTTTTCTGAAGTTCCGGAGCAAATTAACTTCTCTTATATTTCTATTAACGAAGGATTGTCACAAAGCACCGTATTTTCTATCGATCAGGACCAAAGAGGTAATATGTGGTTCGCGACCTATGATGGAGTAAACAAGTATGACGGGTATTCATTTACAGTTTATCAACATAATGAAGAGGATCCGAACAGTATTGCTAATGACATTTCACGAATCGTAAAAACTGACAGTCAGGGACGTGTCTGGATCGGTACGCGGGATGGTTTGTCATATTATGACGAAGAAAAAGACAAATTCAGAAATTTCTTCTACGAGAAAAAAGGCAAACGGCAACAAATCAATGGTATTGCAGAAATCTCACCGGAACAGTTGCTTATAAGCACACAAGAAGGTCTGACTATGTTCGATATTAAAGAATCACGATTCGTTGATGATTCTTTTAGTACCGCTATGCACAAGCTTATAGCTTCAGCTCTTTACAGACAGGGGGATATTATCTATATCGGTACCCCGGTCGACGGGCTTTACAGCTATTCCATTCCTCAAAAGAAACTGGAAAAGATTACTCCGATAACGGAAACAAAACAGATTCAAGCCATTTTGCAGCAATCTCCTACCCGTATATGGGTAGCTACCGAAGGAGCCGGTCTGCTTCTGCTCAATCCGAAAACGAAAGAGGTCAAGGCTTATCATCATTCTTCTTCCAATCCTAAAAGTATCAGTTCCAATTATATCCGCTCCCTGGCACTGGATTCGCAAAATCGCTTATGGATAGGAACGTTCAATGATCTAAACATTTATCATGAAGGAAGCGATTCTTTCGTTTCCTACAGTAGCAGTCCGGTAGAAAACGGCAGTTTGTCACAACGTTCGGTTCGCAGTATCTTTATGGATTCGCAAGGAGGTATGTGGCTTGGAACCTATTTCGGGGGATTGAACTATTACCATCCTATCCGCAACAGATTCAAGAATATCCAGCGTATTCCCTATAAGAATTCTCTAAGCGATAACGTAGTCAGCTGCATTACGGAAGATAAGGATAAGAACTTATGGATAGGAACGAATGATGGTGGTTTGAATCTGTATAATACAAAGACACAACAGTTTACGCACTATATCTTACAGGAAGACGAACGGGAAATCGGTATTGGTTCCAACAATATCAAAGCCGTATATGTAGATGAACAAAAATCACTTGTATATATAGGGACACATGCCGGCGGACTGACTGTTCTCCATCGAAACAGTGGAAAAATGGAAAGTTTCAATCAGCTGAACAGCCAGTTGGTGAATGAGAATGTATATGCAATTCTTCCTGATAAAGGGGGAAATCTCTTATTGGGGACATTAAGTGCTCTGGTTAGTTTTAACCCGGAAAAAAAGAGTTTTACCACCATTGATAAGGAAAAGGACGGTACTCCATTTACTTCACAACGAATCACAATCCTGTTCAGAGATTCCCATAAACGGCTTTGGGTCGGGGGTGAGGAAGGTATATCTGTCTTTCAGCAGGAAGGAATCGAGATAGAAAAGGTGCCTATTCTGCCGGAATCATCTGTAACAAAGACGTTTACCAATTGCATTTACGAGGCTGCCAACGGTATCATCTGGGTAGGTACGCGTGAAGGCTTCTACTGTTTTAATGAAAAAGAAAAGAAAATCAAACGATATACTACGGCTAACGGTTTGCCTAACAATGTGGTATATGGTATTCTGGAAGATACTTTCGGACGTCTTTGGGTAAGTACCAACCGTGGTATTTCCTGTTTCAATCCGGAAACAGAGAGGTTCCGTAATTTTACGGAATCCGACGGATTACAGAGTAATCAGTTTAATACTTCTTCGTTCTGCCGCACTTCGAGCGGTCAAATGTATTTCGGGGGTATCAACGGGATCACTACTTTCCGCCCGGAACTGTTGCTGGATAACCCTTATACGCCTCCGGTAGTTATCACTAAACTTCAACTGTTTAACAAGATAGTTCGCCCGGATGATGAAACCGGTATCCTGACTAAAAATATCAATGAAACAGAAAGTATCACCCTGAAATCATGGCAAACAGCTTTCACGATTGAATTTGTAGTATCCAATTATATTTCCGGACAACATAACACTTTCGCTTATAAACTGGAAGGATATGACAAAGAGTGGTATTATCTGACAGATAAACGTACTGTCTCCTACTCCAACCTACCACAAGGCACTTATCACTTTTTGGTAAAAGCTGCCAATAGTGACGGAAAATGGAATACTGTACCTACAATGTTGGAAATCATAGTTCTCCCTATATGGTACAAGACCTGGTGGGCAATCATGATTTTCCTCGCCACTTTTATCGGGTTTATCACTTTCGTCTTCCGCTTCTTCTGGATGCGTAAGAGTATGGAAGCGGAACTGGAGCTTGAACGCAGGGACAAGGAGCATCAAGAAGAAATCAACCAGATGAAGATGCGTTTCTTCATCAATATTTCGCACGAGCTTCGCACGCCATTAACTCTCATCTTAGCTCCTTTACAAGAAATAATCAATAAGATTAGTGATCGCTGGACTCGTAACCAACTGGAATATATCCAACGCAACGCCAATCGTCTGTTGCATCTTGTCAACCAGTTGATGGATTATCGCCGTGCCGAATTGGGAGTTTTTGAGCTGAAAGTAAAGAAAGAGAATGCGCATCAACTGATACAGGATAATTTCTTGTTCTACGATAAACTGGCACACCACAAGAAGATTACTTATACTCTCCACTCCGAACTGGAAGAAAAAGAGGAACTTTTCGATCCGAATTATCTGGAACTGATCGTTAATAACCTGCTTTCAAATGCTTTCAAATATACAGAAAGCGGGCAAAGCATTACTGTTACGTTGAAAGAGGAAAACAATTGGCTGGTACTGCAAGTTAGTGACACCGGTATTGGTATTCCTATCAACAAGCAGGGAAAAATATTCGAACGTTTCTATCAGATAGAGAGTGAGCACGTAGGAAGCGGCATCGGGCTGTCATTGGTACAGCGTTTGGTGGAACTGCATCACGGACGTATTGAGTTAGACAGTGAAGAAGGCAAAGGCAGTACTTTCTCTGTTTATCTGCCACAGGATATAAACATCTACAAATCTTCCGAATTAGCTTCTAATGACGCGAAAAATGAGGAGGACCAAGTTTATTCTACCAACTCGAAAGAGATGTATTTCATTGATACGGAAAAAGTAGAAAACGAAACGATCGAAACTGGTGACAAGAAACGTGGTACGATTCTTATCGTAGAAGACAATAATGAAATCCGCCATTATCTAAGTAGCGGACTTGCCGAACTTTTCAATACACTGGAAGCCGGAAATGGTGAAGAAGCCCTGGAAAAGCTGAAAGAGAATGAAGTGGACATTATTGTGACTGATGTCATGATGCCTGTGATGGATGGTATCAAGCTATGCAAGAATGTGAAGCAGAATATCCGTACCTGTCACATTCCTGTGATTATCCTGTCTGCCAAAAGCGAAACCAAAGATCAGATGGAAGGCCTGCAAATGGGCGCAGATGATTATATCCCGAAACCATTCTCGCTGGCTATCCTGACTACGAAGATACAGAATATGATGCGTACCCGCAGGCGTATGCTTGAACGGTATTCCAAATCTCTGGAAGTGGAACCGGAAAAGATTACGTTCAACGCCATGGATGAAGCTTTATTGAAACGTGCCGTTGCCATCGTAGAAAAGAATATGGATAATATTGAATTCTCTACCGACGAGTTCGCCAGAGAAATGAATATGAGCCGTTCTAATCTGCACCTCAAATTGAAAGCTATCACAGGTGAATCGACTATCGACTTTATACGCAAGATTCGTTTCAATGAAGCGGCAAAACTACTGAAGGATGGCCGCTATACAATAGCAGAGGTCAGCACAATGGTAGGATTTAATACGCCGTCTTACTTTGCTACGAGTTTCAAAAAGTATTTCGGATGTTTGCCTACAGAGTATATTAAGAAGGCAAAGGGATAAACAACTAGAGAGGTAAATCCAAAAATATTATGATTTTTACGGAATCCAATCCATAAAAATCATAATATTTTTGGATTGGAAGAGAGTTTATACATAACAAACAACCCCAATGTATAAAACAGTACTTTTCTTTTTTTCAGTAGGGTTTTGAGCTAAATTCATAGTTACAAGGATTAATCTAGCACAATAGTCTTTTTAATAATTCTTCTTGGAGCTATTATTTTCTTCGTTCCCTAATAAATTTGCGTTCCACTTAA
>OGDF01004530.1_pt1 | contig 15700 bp, 16 predicted proteins | sample 1570141 | NCBI WGS metagenome assembly OGDF01 (sample SAMEA4370581, study PRJEB24528) | human gut metagenome | reverse complement strand
GGCAGTCTGCCATCAGCAGCTTCACCAGTTCCATCTCTCGCTCGTCTAATCCGTGGGTTCTTTTCATGTGCAATACCTCACTTTCTGTGGGTATTATTGGCATTTACACAGTTCGGCATTCAGCCTCATTTATAATTGTGAAGGTATTCCCGTGTTCAACATGCCCAGTCGATTGTTACACGCAACTATCTCAGCAGCCTTTTTAGATTATTTCTTTTTTCAGAAAAACCAAATCTGTTGTGTTGCTTTTATATTCAATACGGTCAATCATGTTCTAATCCCTGCGCCTTATAATTGATGCTGCATATGCAATCTGCAACGGTATAACGAATTTTGTAGAATCATAATCTTCTTCATCAGTGCTTTTGCTCTTATATCAGCAAGCCCAACAATGAGATTCTTACCGTATATATTACAATACTTCGGCTCATGCAAACCAATTATAATTATCAATTCCACTTTTATGTTATTTGGAAACCTCTAAAAACCGGTTTGAAAAGGGAAAATGGGTAGAATGCACCGAATGCGATGAAAGCCGACGAAGTAAGGCTGTATGCCTTACGAGGATGTTTGAAGAAGCAGTCACTCAAACAAGGTTTTTAGAGGTGACCTTATATCAAAATTAATTATCCCTTAAATTCAACAATAAATTCAGGTTATACACCCAATCATCATCTCCTTTTTTCAACGCATTATTAAATGCTGTACAATATAATTGTTTAAATTCATCTTTGGGAATCGTCAATAAAAAATTACGAATGGTCAGCGCTCCAGGCCAATTCATGTCTTGAAGCCATTCAAACAAATCTATTAAAAATGGCTTTACTACTTGGAATCCCATTTTAGTAATAATTATTGCACATTTATCCCATTGCAGATTTAAATCTTGGGGTTGAATTAGCGACTTTACATCATAATTGATATATCGAAGTAAATTCTCTATACCGACATCAGTCAAATCGCAACATTCAATTAGTTTTTTTAATTCTTCGTTCATTATCCACCTTTTCTGCTTATTTTTTCAAAATAACAGTATATGGATGTGGACTTGTTTCCGCATTTTTGCGAGATTCCATCCAATCCTGCATTTTTGAAATGTCAGTTGGATTAACACTTACATGGTTTGGACCATCCTGAACTGCAAACAAATACCCAGTAGAATTTATTGCTTCAATAGTAGTGTATGTATATTTGCTTCCATCACTTGGTGGTGAAAGTGAATACGATAAACCGGTGTTATCCTTCCCTGGTCTTGGTGTCAAATTAGTATATGTACCGCTACCCCATCTATATATAAATGTAGGTTCGCGTCTTCTATCATCTTCTGCTACGACATCTTGTTCTGACTCAGCATCTTTCACATCAGACATAGCATCATCAATTATATTGCCAATTATCCCCGCACCAATAGAAGCAGAAGATCCCGTACCATCTAACAAGCCACCGCATATATCACCTAAAGCCGAAGCCAAAGGAAAGAAAAACGGTGCAGTCATCACACTTATTGTAATGCTGGTTCTAAGCAGGGCGAGAATCCTAGCACCTGCTCTTGCAGCAGTCATACAAGCTGATGAATATGCCTCTGAGACAATTGCCATTCCCGCACTTGATGTTTCGACATCGGCTAATGAATTATATCCGCTCGGATCGCTAAACACCGGATTCGCATTCGCATAAAGATACTTATGCAGGCTCACAGGCTCAAACACGCTTCCCGCATACTCGTCCATAGTGATTAACGTGCCTGTTGAGGGATTCATATATCTCGCACGGAGATAGTACAGCCCTGTAGAACTGTCAAGACAACTATATAATTAGCTGAAAAGCGAAAATCAAAAATCAGCCAATTGTTTTATTTGACAGAATATACGATGGATGAATATCGAAATCATATTCAGCTTCTAAGTACAATGAATCATTATTAATTGAATAGACCAAAAATGGTCCGTTTCCCCATAACTCATTCATTGCCTCATCAAAATCCACAAACTTTCCATCAAACCTTGATTTGTATGCCATAACATAACAAGTTCTGTTTTTCCCGCACAAGATTTCTTTTAGGTAATCAGCATCAACCAATTTGTCACTTTTATAAACAATCAATCTGCAATTGATATAATCCTCACAACGGTGAGATATTCTATCAAAAAAACGGTTTCGTTTTTCAGCAGATTTAAGTTCATAAAGTATACGTTCACGACTTTTCTTATTGAAAAAAACGTTTATAATCTTTTCTTCAACGCTTCTATCCATAAAAATCTCCTCAAAAAGCACATATAAAAAGTTAATAAAAATAGTGATCATGACTACACGGATCATGTGGAGTTCTACGCTGTGAATTGGGTACATCGGGATGATAATGAGGACCATTCGGATCATCAGGATGATGAATTGGCTCTCTTCCCTTACCAGCCTTTTTAGCTTTTTCATAGGCTTCTTTTTTAGATTTGCATCTTACTCTGTGTGCAGGCGGAAATTTAGTTCTTGAATTCTCTCTGTCATCAGATTTAGCAAAAGTGATATTAGAATCACAAGATGGCGAATCTGTATGGATATAAGGGATATTATCAGAATTTTTATATTTAATTCCTAAATCAATATCTAAAGAGGTTGTCGCACCACTAGCAATACCCAGATTCCAATCCAGTATATCATTGCTATTAAAGATAGAAGTGGGATTAATTGATGTGTTAAGAGAATTGAGCAACGATACTCCAACAGCATATGTTGCAGTTACCATGCCATACAAAACTGCAAGCCCCGCCATTGTTGTCATCTGACCATGCAGAGTTTCATATCCTGACGGATCAGAATTCATGACCGGATTCGCATTCGCATAAAGATACTTATGCAGGCTCACTGGCTCAAACACGCTTCCCGCGTACTCGTCCATTGTGATGAACGTGCCTGTTGAGGGATTCATATATCTCGCACGGAGATAATACAACCCAGTAAAGCTGTCGTACTGCCCGCCGCGGTAGAGATAGATGTTCTCAGTGTCGCCGGTAGAATTGGTAAGGTTACCGAATGCATCAAAGGTGTAGGTATCGGTAACAGAACCGCCCTCGTCCGTTAGCTTTATTTTGTCACGAAACCGGAATTCGCCGTTTTCTGCGACCAGTAAAGCCCCGGCTTGCAGCTCCCACCCGTATCCCAAAAGTCACCGCCGAAGGCTCTCCTTCTGCTGTTATAGCTCCTGACGACCATCAATGAATAGCCCTATTCATGTCCAGAAAGGCTACGGAATAGTTGCCTATCTTCATCTGAACCTCGACGGACACGACTATCTCATCAGATACAGTATAATTGAAACTGCGTGCGGTCAAGCCGGATATTGTAATATCCGTTTTCAAGCAGGGTAGGATCAAACCGCCCTGGAGACGCCGTCAATGACATATGTAGAATGTTTTAGGGAAATTATCTAAACAGCTTTGCTTAACACATATCTTCAACAAGAGCAAATAAATAATCCCCTAAATCATCTGCAAGGACTTGATCAAATATATATCCTGCATCCGTATCATGAGAAAGAATAATACGTGGTTCTCCTTCAGAATTCAAGGTATTGTAGTCCATAAACGCCATGTACCCGTCATCCTCAAAGCGAATTGGTATCCATAGATTATCAAGCCGTGATACAATACGTTCATGCAAAGTCCATTCAACCATATTGCCTTCCAATACTTCATTTGAAAAATCGGATTTGGTAATTCCATAAAGCTCTACACCAAAAAATCCAATATAGCCATATTTAGAGAGATAGTGAGTCAATTGCTTGGAAAACCTGCAGTTTAAAATTGCTTCAGCTTTGCTTATAACCGATATATCATATGGATGACCACAATCAAAACCTTCACATTGTTCCATCTCGTCCAAAGATCTTATTAAATTGGAATAACTCATAAAATAATCCTCCTACGCTTTCAAAAAATCCTCAGCCCTAAATTGCCAATAACGAGATCTCCACTTAGAAAAATCAGAGCGATTTATTAAACTTGCGCTTTGCCCGGTATTAGTATGTAATTTCGAATAATCCGCATGATGCTGAGTGGCGGATATTTCCAAAATATTGCTTGCGTTGGTTTGATCTATATGGTGCAAATTCACAGATTTCCCATCATATCCAACAGGTGCCAATCCTTGTTTCATCCTTTGTAATTTTGTTCTTCCACTGGCATCAATTTGAGAAGGGTCAAACAATTTATAAAAAAATAGTCTTATCAACCAAGTTTCGAGCAAGATTATCAACAAATGCATAAACTTTTGAGGAGGTAAAAAATAATCCCCTCCTTTAAGCCAAAATCTTGGCTTGTTGTCTACATACATTTTCAGTTTTGCGTTCATTGTTAAAGTATTAACAATCATGCGTTTAGTTGCCCCACAATATCAATGATAAAGATTTAGCAATTTAATTCCATCATTGATAACAGTATCCAATCTATGCCATGATCCGCAATAGCATAATCCTTCATTTCTATCATACTGAATCAACTTAGGACGGCCAAAAGGAAAGTTTCCTACATATTTAAACTTTGCAGATGCTTTTTTAAAGCCGGTTTTAAACCACATACACCTAAATTCTGCAAGCCCGTTTTGATTAAACCATCTTGGAAGAAATAACGCATTATTAACATCTTCTAGAGTTTCTGGATAAACATCAGATAATTTCAAAAATGTAACTGGAAGCATATCGTACATTCCAATTATATCGGAATCACAAGGCATAAATTTATCTACTGCTATCAGAATATATTTATTCACATTTTCCAGCTGATAAACAAAAATATCATTTACATTCCATGGGCAAATAAATTTTTGCGCTAGTTTAATTTTTTTGCGCTCGGGCTGTTCCGAAAGTAATTTCAATTTTAGATTTTCAAGCTGTAACACTCGCTTTTTTTGGTTGCCCTTATTATCTGACCAACGCATTAAATCTCCGCCATCTGCAATCAGTTCCAGCGCCGTGTTTTTCACCTCATTGGTAAGTCTGCCAAGGTCATACATTACTGATGAAAGTGCGAACCAAAAATCGTATCTATCATCATCTTCTTTCAAATATTCCTGACTATCGTCAAGAAGCTCTTTTAGTGCTTCTTCATCACTTTTTCCAAGTTTTAATTTGTTGCGGTAATCAGTCCGCACTTCTTCAGAAACATCATTCTGAAAGATGCCAGTTCCCCACGAACCCATTTATTTCACTCCTTCATATCTTACTGACCGGAGAAAGCTGTTCTCCGGTCAGATTAATCAAAAGCTTACCACCAAAGGTTCATATCTTCCCTGAAACACAATAACTCGTTATCGGCTTCATTTTCAAGCAAATCTTTTAAAGCATTAAAATACGATTTCTTATTGCCATTCTTTTCAGAAATGCCGTTTATACTATTGCTGCCGTCTTCCTAAAACCAATTTTGAGTATGATAATAAACCATTAGTGTTTGTTCAAGTGCCCGTGATTGAACACAGGTTAAAGGAACATAATATTACTGGCACGGTGTAAAACAAAAATCTTTCTTTGTTATTTCAGAAAGCCCTGCAAAATCAATGTTAGATGAAAACACGTTGTATATAAATTCCGTCATTGACATTTGAAAAACCTGATATTCATCATCATTGTATGCAACAATTTCCCATCCAGAATAATTGGGTTTCCAATAGAAAAAAGTTCCACATCCTTCAATGCATCCCCATGGAATTAGTCCACCCTCAGCAGGGTAAAAATCAAATGGATATCCTGACCCTGTTGGAAAAACACTACTGAGATTCAAACCAATCCACAGTTGCTTCATGGAATTATATGAATCTCTTAATATCACAATTTGATTAAAAAAATTCATGTATGGATTTTTAATAAATGGTGAGAACACTTCTAGTGAATTTCCAAACATACCTGCCCCGTAAATATGCAAAAAACTAAAATAATCTTCTGGAAGATAAATCCCCAATTTTTTATAAACTATTGAAGAATCATCATTTCCAACAGGATTAGCTGGGGCTGGCACCAATTCAATAAGTTTTTCTAAATACATAATACCTCCTAACTTATTTATTATTGGGGATAAATATATTTAATCCACCCTTTCTTTTTGCGTTTGGTTTCGTCATCGGCATTTGACAATGCGTCATCGACTACATTATCCTTAACATCATCACAAATAGAAGCAGAAGATTCCGTACCATCTAACAAGCCACCGCATATATCACCTAAAGCCGAAGCCAAAGGAAAGAAAAACGGTGCAGTCATCACACTTATTGTAATGCTGGTTCTAAGCAGGGCGAGAATCCTAGCACCTGCTCTTGCAGCAGTCATACAAGCTGATGAATATGCCTCTGAGACAATTGCCATTCCCGCACTTGATGTTTCGACATCGGCTAATGAATTATATCCGCTCGGATCGCTAAACATCACCGGATTCGCATTTGCATAAAGATACTTATGCAGGCTCACAGGCTCGAACACGCTTCCCGCATACTCGTCCATTGTGATGAACGTACCCGTAGAAGGGTTCATGTATCTCGCACGGAGATAATACAACCCAGTAAAGCTGTCGTATTGCTCGCTGCGGTAGAGATAGCTGTTCTCAGTATCACCAGTGCTGGATGTCAGATTTCCGAACGCGTCGAACGTGTAGGTATCAGTAACAGAACCGCCCTCGTCCGTCAGCATCCTTACAGAATCAAAGCCGTCATAGAGATAGTACGACTTTACGCCGTTTCGCTCCTGCGAAATAAGCTCATCGCCACGAGTGTATAAGGTTGTCAAAGAACCATTCTCGTCATACTCCGCAAGCACCTGCGATAGCGCTCCGTTGGTGTCAACGAGATAATAAGTCGAACCGAGTTCGGTTACCTTTGCTATACGGTTGCCCGCATAGTCGTACAGATATTCCTCAACATTCACCTGCTGTCCGCTCTGAACGGTAGCTCTGATGAGTCGGTTCTGAGCGTTGTAGGTGTAGGTCGTGGTCTGGGCGGCTTCGGTTTTCTTGATGAGATTTCCGTTGAGGTCGTACTCATAAGTAATGCCAGTTTCCGAAACAAGCTGGTTCAGCTCGTTGTAGGCATAGCTGGTGACCTCGCCGTCCACTGTTTTTGTCAGGCGATTGCTGTTGCTGTCATAGGTGTACTCGGTGACGGTCGTGCCGTTATCGTCGGTCACGGTCTCCTTTACCAGTCGGTAAAGTGCGTCGTACTCATACTCAACGGTGCGGTCGGAAGCTGCTCCGGTTTCCTCAACCTTTACGCGCTCTCCGGCTGCTCCAAGGGTATAGGTATATTCTACCACAGGCGCACCGTTCTTGTCAAGTATTTTCTCACGGACAAGGCGGTTGACCTCGTCGTACTCATAGGTTACGACAAGTCCGTTGGCATAGCGGACGGCTGTTCTGTTGCCGTTCGCGTCATATTCGTAGAGCATGACTGTCCCGTCGTGAGCCACAACGCGCACGATTCTGTCCATAAGGTCGTACTCATACTGCGTCGCCCCGAACGGAGTTTCCACAGATGTAAGTCTGCAAGCCTCGTCATATGTGTAATCTATGGTTTTGCCGTCATACAGCGTTACCGAGGTAAGACCGTTCATTACATCGTAGTTATAGCTTATCGTGCCGTTTTTGTCTGTTACGCCGGAAAGCATGCCATCAGCGGTATAGGCGTAGCGAATAGTATCGCCGCCAACCGCCTTTGCAATTACTCTGTCAAAATCGTCATAGGTGTAGGTGGTAACATTTCCCGCGTAATCCGTGGATTTCAGGACGTTCCCCGCCTCATCATAAACCACGGTCGCAGAGCTTCCCGCCGCATTGGTGGTCTTTATTACTCTGCCTGCGTTGTCGTACTCGTAGCGGGTGACATTGCCGTTTGCGTCCGTTATGGAAACAAGCTCGCCCACGCTGTCGTACTTGTAGCTCCACATATTTCCGAGCGCGTCAGTGACTGACGTCAGCCTGTCAGCGCCGTCATAGCTGTATTTCGTTGTATAACCATGCTGGTCAGCCTGGGAAATTACCCTGCCTCTTGCATCGTAGTCAGTGGTAACGCTGGTGCCGTTCGGCATGGTCACAGAGGTGCGGTTGCCGTTCAGGTCGTAGCCGTAGGTGTAGGTATTGCCCTTTGCGTCGGTCATGGTCTCAAGCTGACCGTTTGTCGCTCCATAGCCGAACTCTGTACGGTTGCCGAGGGCGTCAATTATCGCCGTGTTCCGGTCAAGAATATCGTACTCGTAGCGGGTCACGCCGCCGTTTGCCCCTGTTACAGATACAAGGCGGTATTTCGCGTCATAGGTATAGCTTACCTCAGAGCCATTGGGATAGGTCTTGCTGATGAGATTTCCTACTGCGTCGTAGGTCATTTCAACGCTTCTGCCCAGACGGTCGGTAGCCTTTGTATTCCTGCCCTCTGCATCGTATTCAAAGGTTTCCGTGGTGTTGTCGCAGTATGGTGCTGAGTTTGCTGATCTTAATCCATTGAGGTATTACTAAATTGCCATATGCTGTTCACGAATATTAAATAGCATACTACTTTTTAAAATCAGCAACATAATAATCATGCAAATCATCAATACTTTCTGAATCGACTATTGATGTTTTCTGAATCCCGTCAAAATAATTCAGCTCATAGTATGAATCTAGACCTAATCTAAATGCTGAACCATCTAACATGCATAAAAATCTAAATGCAGCACAGTCATACACCCTAGTAATCAAACTGTGAATAACCTGTTTTTCGTACTGATCTTTTGAGTTATACCATTTGGATAATTGCAATAATGTTTCATAATTACAATTTGGAGATTCTAAATCCGATTCAACAATGCTAACAACAGAATTTCTCACTCTATTGTTTAGCATCTCGACAAATTCAATAGCATTCATAGCCTAATCCCTTTCATTACCAAATATTATTCGGATACTTTATTTTGACATAATCAATATAATTATTAACTATATCACTAGGCACCCCTGCATCAATAAGTTGATTTTTTGTGAACTGCAACAATTCTTTAGCCGTTCCATTGTATGAGCCTTTGATTGTCGGTAACTTTTCATGCACATCAGAAGGCAACGCTATTACAGGTCCTGTCTTATAGTCATAGCCATTAATAACCTGTTTTGCCGGATTGCCTTGTGGTGCATGATGCAAATCTAAATTGTCACCCCTACTATCCAGTATATTATAATCACCATAGTCATAAGGTTTACAATAGTTATGCACCAAAATCGGCACACAACCCACGAAGTAGGAATGGAAATCCTCAACCTCAAGGTTATAGACAAGAACAGGCTCGTCAAGTTTTTCAAGCACCGAACCAAGCACAACGGAAGTCGTCACGTCGAGGTTGAAAACCTCATCACCGACAGCAAGGTCACCAGCGGCAACCCAACCCTTATCAATCACATAGAACGGATTGTTTGTGGTCGTGTCGATGTTGCCTTCATCAGTGTAGAGGTGCAGAATCTCATCAACCGAATGGACGTAAACCTTTGTTACGGTCTTGAGTTCGGTTTCTCCGGTTTCAACGTTGTATGCCCATACATTGTCGCCGACCTCGATTTCGTCAATGCGCCTATGTCTGTTTTATTATATCATAATTCAACCACAAATGTCAATAAAAAGCCCAATAAAAAAGTCACTTGCCGGAGTATATGGCAAGGGAAAATGAAATAATAAATATGACTATGATGACGTAAAGTCGTACTAAGTTCGTTAAAATTCACTGAAGATGGTAACACAACAAACCTAAGCTACACAATGAAGTCAAAATAATTTTTCATCAAGGCATCAAAATCAACTTTTTCTGTAATTTTGCAATAAATATAAAATACCATTTCTTCAGTATCATTAGACAGAACTTCTATATTTATAAACCCATCATTCCTAACAGTAATTTGAGTGATATAAAGTGAATTCTGGTTAGTAATCACCACAGAACCATCATTGCCATCTATAGGATAGTTCTCAAATGTATCAATGAAAGATAATCCGCATTCGGAAAATTTCTGCAAATTGTGATCAAGCCAAGACTTAAAAATTTCAACTATCACTTTCTTCACCTCCAATGTACATTAGATATTTGTGGAAACTGTATCTCTTCTCCACCTTTCTGTTCCCTCCAAAAACTGCCCCTCCACATTCTATTATGGCGGGGCATTGAACTACAGAATAATCAAACTATAACAACCCCACACTACTCCTGCTCAGCCTGCTCCTCAATTATGAGAAGTACATTTTCATCAGCGATAAGCTTTTCCAGCTCTGCGGCAGATGAAACCATCACACTATGGTATACATAGCTGTCATTAATCAAACCGTATGTCAGGCAGTTGTCCAGGACAAAATTCTTGGTTACACTGTGATTCGCATTGCGCAGCTCCTCCCAGAAGCCATCAAAGCTATACAAACCTTTGAACTGCGTCCTATAAAACAATTCCGTATTGAAATAACCCGAGGCAGAATGGCTATACATTGTACCCGAATCTTTGCTCCATTTTACATCGGTATAGCAGGATATGCGCTCATAAACATCATCGGTTGCCGCTACCCCTCCCGAAACCACATCGTTTGCTGTTACAACGCACAATGTATTTCCGTAAAGGCTTGTTATCTTATCCCAATCTGACACTCCAAGTTTTTTCTTGTTCCCGTTGCTGACATATAGCTTGTCTGTTCCGGAAGTCATTGTCTTGCCGTCGTTCACCGATTGAAACAGAAAGCGGCTGTCGTCAGAGAGTGACTCTATCTGCGCTTTCGTCAGCTCAGCGGAGAACGCGCCATATCCATTTTTCAGCGTATTGCGAATATACAGTTCATTAAACCCAAGCACTGTTAATTCATCATAAAGAGCTTGGTTCAGCTTATAAGCTATTTCGGTTCTTAGGCTGAACATACTGCGATAATCGTCGGATACAATATACTTATTGTCTGACGGATTTTCGGCTGAATTATTCTCAAAAGCAGGGTTTGGAATAATATTGCTGAAATAATCATTGCTCAAATAACGCCTGTACCCCTTTGAACCGCCAAAATTAGTTTTGAGATAGCGCAGGAAAACGTCTGTTCGTTTATCAGACAAATCCTTGTATTCCTTATAGCTTCCGCCTTCATCATCGAACAACACATGAGAAATTACAGCGGGGATCGCATATTTTTCTTGTATCTCAAGGGATATTTCCAGAATGTTTTTGCCGTCAACCGTAGTGTTCCTGGCTGTTTCTGAGTCGTAAAAAAGAAAGTTGACACATATCTTTTCGTTTTCAGAAAATTCCGACAATTCCTCGGAAAGCTGATCCGTCACATTAACGGCAGCGGTGATATTTCCGTTCACTTTTGCTCCCGGGTATTTTTTGAACGAGCCTGCATATACTGCGCAGCCGTCCTCCGATACACTCACGATTCCCTTAACGCTAAGGCTTCCGGGAACCATAACATATACATGCCCATAAACCTCAAGTCTGCCTTTTTTGCTTATAGCGAGTGCCCCATAATCGTGAATATAACCGCTCTTGCCAACAGTAAGCGTACCATTCACAGGATTCACCTTTGCGTCATAGTCCACCAAAAGGTCTCCAAGAACGGTAAGCTTTGCACCATTAGTGATTTTCAGCGTCTTTCTTATCTCCAGCGTTGAATTCTCCGGCAGTATTACATCACGGGATATCGTGACGGCCGAAGTAGTGTAATAATATGAGTTCTCTTTTAACTCAGTCTTTCCATTCCATTTTACAGCAGGAGTATTTTTTCTTGTGAAAGCATGAGGATTATACTGATGTATTACTTCATTCATGCTGAAATCATAAGCACCTACAGGAAATACTATTGCTGACATAAAAATTGCAATTGTTAAAATGCAAGAAATAAACTTACGAATCCAATGTTTCATTGTACATCCAACCTTTCATTTATATAACCTACCGAAAATATCATATCCACTTAAAGGGATAATCCATACGATTTCAGGATTTCCGTATTCTGCGCTTTGCGGCGTTCGATCTCAAGCAGCACCTTGGGGTGTATCACAGGGTCGTTAAAGAATTCATAATGCTCCACCGCTCTTTGATGTTCCTCCTCAGTGGTGGGTATGGTGCCGTTAATCTGACTTTCTAGCATACCCTTCAATTCTTCGTCATCAGCTACAATATATAGGAATCCTTCATCAGCATTACCACAACCGCCAAAGCTTAAGTCTCTATCGAAATTGTTTATACAACAGTTATACCCTAATCTTTTGAGATAACTTAAGCTTGAGCGAATATCAACAGCGGTGCTAAGCTGTGGAAGAATATGCTTTCTCGTCAGTTCCAGCGTATAATTCACTGCATCGTACAATGAAGACTCACTATTCTCATCAAACATAAAACGACATATGCTTTGTCCATATTCTTTGTCATACTCAGATTTTGGGGTGGTCATCCAATAAAATTTAGCAATTGAATACAACCATTCGTAATTATCTTTTGGCGACACACCCAAATCAATTTTATGCCTATAAACAGTGGCAATACCGCCTATAACATTAAATGCTTTCTTTCCCCGATCAGGGCACCACTCTTCCATATACGATATGATGTGAATAATTTCCCCTCCCGGAACAACCCTAACAAAATAAGGATATTTGCCCTTTATCAGCTTAAATCCAAGCGGTTCGAGAGCCTCACCGAATACCCGCTTAAATGCCGCTTTAAGCGTGACCCTTTTCCCTGCGGCATTTTTGAAGTAAAACGGCTGGACATTCTTATTTTCACCCGCCAAGTTCATCAGCTCATTGAAATCCGCGTAAATGTAATCCGGATCAATTTTGAGTTCCTCCGCCATCTCCACCAAAGTTTCCTCGACAAATACTGCATTTTTTGCCACTGTTTCGGAGAACTGCTCCCATGTTTTGCCTTCTGCCAGAAGCGGCTTCCAAAATTTCTGCTTTCCTCTTTTCGGTTTTTCAACGCCATATCCCGAGGTGTCCCCGACAGCAACCCCATCCTTGCCGCCGTTCGGAGCGAAAAGGTGAATATACGCAAAGTCGCTGTCTATCACATCCATCATAAACGCGCTTGTTTTCAGCGCCGCCGACATATTCATTGCGTCGTCACCCGCCTTCAGGCGGTCATCCTTGTAGTCCTTGTTCACTAACGTAACCCAACCATCGCCGAATGCAAACACATACGACTGTTCCGCCTCGTCCTCCGAACACGGCACAAACCCATGATTTTTCATAATGCCACAGAAAGAATTTATAAACTCTATCCTTCCGACGTTATCTTTTACGTGTACTGTTGTTGAAAATCTACCCATAACAACCTCCTCAAAAGTGTTATACTGTTACTGCTATATTATAACAAATTACAACTAATTTTTCAATATATATAGGAAGATATGTAAATAAAAGTGGAAACAGTATAGACACATACATTCAGTGCGTTGGCTTACAGAAGTTCCGGGAAATGCTCAAACACCGTGATTCCCTGCTGAACGCGAACCAGCAGACACTAATCGACGAGTACAAGCAGATAAACGCCGAGAAGCTCGAGGAGATACACAAGAAAATGCCACTGGGCGGGTTGTCGCATTAATAATTATAGCTTAGCCTAATAGAGCATTAACGCTATCGTCCTTCTTCTCCCTGACAGCCCGTTTAAAGATGTGGAGATCCCCGCCGAAGTCAAGCAGCTATTCGGCTACGTGAATTACTTCGTTCCGGTGACCGCTATGCTTGCGATCGGAACTACATGGCTTACGGCTATCGGCGTGTATTATCTATATCAGACTATACTCAGATGGGCGAAAACAATCAAGTAAACGCGCATGGGGCTGCGTGTGTGCGCGCGGGGCACCCCATGCGCATTGGAGTGATTTTATGACCATACAAGAAATGTATGATATGTTTCTCCTTGAGCAGGAGTTCCGGAATAACAGCCCGGTAACTATCAGCTGGTATAAAGATCAGCTCGAGGAGTTCTTCATCTGGCTTATGGACAATATTCCGAAAGCCTATAATGACCCGGCGCAATTAAACCTGCTTAATTTTAAGCGTTATGGAGTACATCTTAAGCAGCAAACCAAACGGAACGGCGACAGACTGAGCAGCAGTTCAGTTCACGGATCGCTGCGAGCCGTCAAGGCTTTCTATAACTTTTGTATCGGCGAAGATTACCTCGAGGACTTCTCCCGACAGCTCCGGCTGCCTAAGGTTCACTGCAAGGAGCAGTTAATACTTGATGATCAGGAGATCATCAAGCTGCTGCACGCTTGTGATGATTCATTTTCTCACTACAGCCTGCGCAATAAGTGCTTTGTGCTGCTTATGCTTGACAGCGGACTGCGCCGCGGAGAGATTCCCCGGATCAACATGGGTGATATCACGTTTTCCGAGGCTGAATACCGAACCGTGTAAATGCCAATAATACCCACAGAAAGTGAGGTATTGCACATGAAAAAAACACACGGATTAGACGAGCGAGAGATGGAGATGCTCAAAGCTGAAATGGACGAACATCTCGGTTACGAGAAGAACTCCGTATCCGGGAATAATTCCGGTAACAGCCGGAATGGTTATGGGAAAAAGACGATAATCAGCGACTATGGCGAGTGCGAAATCGCTGTTCCGCGCGACAGAAACGGCGATTTTGAGCCTAAAGTCATTGAAAAGCGACAGACAAGAACCGACGAAATCGAACAGAAAATCATGCAGATGTACGCGAAAGGTAAGGAAGTCTGCGCTGATCTGAAGAAAATCTACGGCGCCGTGAACCTCGATGACGCTGAATTTGCGAAAGAGGAATTCCGTGAGAAGTGGAATAAGAAGTACCCGAATATTCTGAAATCCTGGGATAAAAACTGGGCTGAATTAACCATATTTTTTGAATATCCCCAGGAAATTCGTAAGATAATATACACGACGAATGCTGTCGAGGGCTACCATAGAATGGTCAGAAAATTCACTAAATCCAAGTCGATTTTTCCGACCGATGACGCTATCCGCAAGGTCGTTTATATGAGCGTTTCCGAGATTTCGAAGAAGTGGACTATGCCGGTTCGCGACTGGGGGCTGGCTTACGCCCAGTTCATGATTTACTTTGAGGACAGATTCGCAGCCTAGGAGCAATTCGGGGCTCTGCCCCGAACCCTGGAGTTTATCCGCTGGAAGATACCGGTGAAGATGAAAAGCAGCGAATTGACTCCGCTGCTCTTCACCATATATCTTGCAACTGCGTCGGGTCGCTCTCCAGCGTTGCCCTGTTTCGCTGCATTTTTAGCTTTGGTACGTTTTTCGGGTTTATTCGCGTTTACACAGTTGTTTTTTCAGACCCAACGTTATAGCTAATGCTTCTGCTGGAGATGTCACCTCCTTAATGGCTGATATATTCAAGGATTCCATTGGTTTTTTCGTCCACGTCGGGATAGTTCGCAACTATGTTCGTTATGCCGTTGTGCACCAGCTTGTCCAAAATTTCATCGCCGGGATAGCAGTTATCTGCGTAAATGATGATGTTTGCGTCCGATTTCTGGTAGTATATTCCGGCGCAGAGGTTCACAAAATCGTCGTTCTTTTCTTTGAATGCCGAGATATCAAAAATGTAATGCGACTGATAGAGGTAATTTTTCAGATCGCATTTCAGAAAAAGCGACAGCGACCAGTCCTCGCCGATTATTTCACGTGGAACTGCTCCCAGTTCGGAGCATATTCTGCGGAGGATTCCGGCGTTTTCTT
>OGDF01004528.1_pt1 | contig 15701 bp, 10 predicted proteins | sample 1570141 | NCBI WGS metagenome assembly OGDF01 (sample SAMEA4370581, study PRJEB24528) | human gut metagenome | reverse complement strand
CCGGGAAGTAGGCCAACACGCCGCCCGCCACGACATAAAGCAAATAAGACCGGAGCTGGGGTCGGAAAACATCCCGGAAACCCGCGCCCATCACCCGGCGGATGGCCATGCTCCGCCGACGCAGACGCAAGGAGTAGAGCAGCATGGAGAACACACCGGAGAACGTTATCAGTACGCTGAACACCGTCAACGCGCTCAGAAGGTTGGCGTAATACGTTTCCTCTTCGTAATTTTCTGATATGTATTCGTCTAATGACGACAACATGATTTTCTCTTCCGGCACGTCAAAACGGCTTAACACACGACGGACGGCAGCCTCGGCTTCTTTGCGCTTCCCTTCTTCATACTTGATATATACAGCATCGTGCTCCTTAAAACGGCAGAGGTGGTCCTCGGGTACACCCACCAACATCATTGCTTCTTCACCATGATGGAAATCCGACAAGCGGATATTCGCTTCCCCCACAATATTTAATGCCTGATGATCGTAATGAGCCAACTCGTCACCTCCCCAAAAACAACAGTTTTCATTACCCATCATCCTGCCGGTGTACAACTGAGATTTACGTACATTCCCCACGTTAAAAGCCTGCATGGCCGAACCGTTAAACATGATTTGTAACTTTCCTGCCTGTTCAGCCTTGGGAGAAAGCATTGCGCCGTCCTTGGATTTAATCCCGAAAAACGCCATGGCGCGGAAAGGGATTTCCGCATATCTTACTTGATTATAGTCCCCGTCATAATTTTCCTTTCCTTCAGCCAGTTCTTCTTCTGTCCATACTGAGATATAATGCTTCGTCACAGGATTGAAAATATCGCTGTTCATCGCGATGGCATCTGTAATTCCCGAACCGGCCTCCTTACGGAACTCCTGGGGCAGACTTTCAAAAATCGGTACATAGTCATATACCTCATCTTGCCCAGGAAAAGCCATCCAACCAGTGTACAACCTCAGGATATTATTGCGCTCGAAGCCTAAGTCGGAATGGACCATCCCGGAAATCTGGCGTTGCATCCCCAACGAAAGGAAAAGCAGCAACGCACTCGCGAAACATTGCACCACAAGCATCCACACATGCGTCCTCAGTCTCCGAACCTGACCGGAGAAAGACCGGTGGTAAGCCTTACGCATCTTCCATACCGGATACCCCATCCCCACAAAGCAAAGACACACAACACATCCCGACACTACCGCAAGGAAACAGCCAACCCGTTCCACATCGCCCAACACATAGCCTTCATATTTCAACCATTCTTCTCCCATCGCTGCCAACAACACACCAAGGAAAACCACCGGCAACACTTCGGTAAGCATCCATTTGGCATTCTGTGCATCCGAGGCTCCCAGACTCCGCCGTAAGGCATACTCGCGGGTGCGTCCCAAAAAGACTGAAGTATAAACTGCCAATAAATTCACAACGGCACTCAGCACCAATAACAAAGCTACCACCACAAACGCAAGCTGATAAAAGTAAGCCTCGACAAAACCGGAACCGTCACCCAACTTATGATACATACGTAAAGGAGTCAGCACCAGTTTTCCTGTGGAACCTTTTTCTTCAGGATCTATGCGTGAAAGTTCGCGTTCAGTCTGTTCCAGATGGGACGTGCGAAGCAAAATATGGAAATTGCCATAGTTGACGTTATTCCTCTCATAATCCCCTACCCACAACGGCCGGATAAAGTCGTAATACAAATTGCTCTTCCCTCTACAGTCTTCCACCACGGCACCCACCGTATAAAGAGACTGTTCTCCACCCTGTACCCGACATATCCCCTCACCGACCACATCTATACGCCCGAACAACCTGCGAGCCATGCTTTCGGTAAGGATAAACTGATTGTTCGCTGCCGCCACATCTTCGAGCGAACCGGAAAGTACACGGCACCCAAAGGTTGTTACCATATCCGTAGAAGCTGCAAGCCCCTGCGCATAAAAAGCCGTTTCAGGACGATCCGGCAAGCAAAAAAGTTCCCGACCACGCTGAGGACGGTATATACCCACCGACACATTCTCGCCTAACACACTGTCTAATTCCACTCCCAAATCGTACCAAACGTATGGGGAACGCCACAAAGTATCTCCCCGTTCCAATACATATAAACCCTCATAGTCCGGCCGGAAACTGTCATAATGCGTCTCCGTCCACAGCCAGTTCACGCTGAACGTCAGGCACACGATGCTCACCGCCAAACCGACCACGGAGACCACGGCCTGCCATCCTTGGTGGCGCAGGCCGCGAAGAGCCTGCTTGAAATTCTGAATCCATAAACCCATGACAATCTCCGCCTCTAAAGGTTCTGCAATCCGGCTTCTTCCTCACCCAGCACATGTCCGTCGAACAGATGGATGATGCGGTCGGCATATCCTGCATCGTGCTGCGAATGGGTCACCATGACGATGGTCGTCCCCTCGCGGTGCAGTTCGCTGAGCAAGCCCATCACCTCCTTGCCGTTCTTGGAATCCAAGTTTCCCGTCGGCTCGTCGGCCAAAATCAACTTCGGACGGGTCACGATGGCACGGGCGATGGCCGTGCGCTGCTGCTGTCCTCCGGAAATCTGGCGCGGATAATGGCGTGAACGGTGCATGATGTCCATACGGGCCATGGCCTCCTCTACCCTGCGTTGGCGTTCCTGCTTCGGCACACCCATGTAGAGCAACGGCAAGGCAATGTTCTCCTGCACCGTCAGCTCGTCGATGAGGTTGAAACTCTGGAACACGAACCCCAACATGCCTTTGCGCAATTCGTTCCGTTTCGACTCGCTACAGGAGGACACGTCTTTCCCGTCGAGCAGATATTGCCCCGAAGACGGGCTGTCCAACAGGCCGAGAATGTGGAGCAACGTGGACTTGCCGCAGCCCGAAGGCCCCATGACGGCCACAAACTCTCCCTGCCCTATTTCGATATTCACTTTGTCCAAAGCCCAAGTTTCCACTTCGTCTGTCTTGAACACTTTCGTCAATTCATTCACTTGAATCATCGTTTCCATACATTATTCTCATTTATAGGTTAATATTTATGTTTAAGATTCCGGCCGGAGCACTTCCACCGGCTTGTCGTTCATGCAACGGTGCACCTGTCCATAGACGATGAGCGCCACCACCACGCATATACCGCACACGATGACCACCATCAGTCCCACGCCCGGTGTTTCGCCGTAGTGGAAATACTCCATCCATTTGTGCATGAACAATGCCGCCGGGAAGTAGGCCAACACGCCGCCCGCCACGACATAAAGCAAATAAGACCGGAGCTGGGGTCGGAAAACATCCCGGAAACCCGCGCCCATCACCCGGCGGATAGCCATGCTCCGACGCCGCAGGCGCAAGGAGTAGAGCAGCATGGAGAACACACCGGAGAACGTAACCAACACGCTGAACACCGTCAAGGCCGAAAGCAGACCGGCGTAATAAGTCTCTTCCTTGTAGCTGTCTGCCATATATCGCTCCAACGGCATCAGGTGAATCTTATCCTCGGGTACGTCGAACCTCCGCAACACGCGGCGTATGGCAGCCTCTGCGTCCTCGCGTCGTCCCGGCGCGTGTTTGACATACACCGCATCGTGTTCCACGAAACGGCATTCGTGACGGTCGGGGATACCGACCCACATCAATGGCCGTTCTTCTTCGTGGAAATCGCTCAAGCGCACATCCATGACGCCTTTCACTTCCAACTTTCCGGCAATATGGTTAGTCCACGTAGAATACCACATTACATTATGCCCGGTATCATCGGAGCCGACATAAAGATTCACCCTACGGAAGTCGTCCGCCCGGAACTTCCTGCAAGCCGCCTCGTTGAACATGACCGGCTCCACACCGTCCTGTTCCGGCTGTTCTTCCAACCGCGCACCTCTCGCAACGTGCAGGTGAAAAAAGTCGAAAGCCGCATAAGGAACCTCCATATAATCTATTTCGTTTTCGGGTGTCAACCTGTCATCCTTCTTCCCGTTCCATTCTTCTTCGGTCAGCAGGTTGATGCGCCTCCGCGAAAAACGGTTGAAAATATCCGCAGGCAAGGCTATGGCATCCGTGATGCCGGCAGCCGCCTCCTTCCGGAACTCCTGCGGCAAGTCGTAAAATATGGATTTGAAATCAAAAGGTTCTTCTTCGCCGGGCCAGTATTTCCGCCCGGTGTGCAAACGCAATATGTCCTCCCGTTCAAAGCCAAGGTCTCGGTTCATCATCCCCGACAACTGGCGTTGCATGCCCAAAGAGATGAACAACAAGAAAGCCGACGCGAAACATTGCACCACCAACAGCCAAGCGTGGGAACGACCTGCGGAAGCCTCTCCGCCCAACGTAAGCCGGTAGGCCCGGCGCACCTTGTGTACGGGATAACCCGTCCCGGCCACCACCAACACGAGCACAGCCCCCACGACTTGGGCGAAACAGACATACACATGCGAAAGATTGCCGGGCACTTGGCCTTCGTGCGCCAACCACTCCAAAGCCACGCAGCCCAACAAAATGCCCGACAAGGCAACGGGCATGATCTCCGTCAGCATCCAAATGGCATTCTGCCACGCCGACGCTCCTAAACTGCGGCGTAAGGCGTATTCGCGCACCCGTCCCAGAAAAACGGAAGTGTACACCGCCAAGAGGTTGACCACGGCACTCCACAGCAACAAGACGGAAATCAGCGTGAATGCCAAAGGGTAAAAATAAGCGTACAGGAAAGATTCGCCGTAACCCGTCTTATGCGCCGTGCGCAAGGGGATAAGCCGGAACTTCCAGTGACTTTTATCCGACGGCAGGTAAATCCGGCTAAACGCTTTCTCCACAGCCGCCGGGTCGTCCGTGCGAATGCAGGCACTGTAAAGTTGGCTACCATCCCATCCCCATTCCCACTCCTGCACATTAGGCGGCAACAACATCTCATAGTTCCAATGCGAATCGCCTTCGTTGTCGGCCACCACCGCACCCACGGTCAGCCAATCGGACAGCCTGTAAGCGGAAGCCTCTAAAGTCTGTCCCACGACATCCGTCTTACCGAAAATCTTCCGGGCCAGGCTCTCCGTCAACACCACATGCCCGGGAGTAGCCAATGCTTTTTCAGGGTCGCCGGACAGCACCGTAAACCCCAAGGCACTCACCATCCCGGGAAACGAATACAAACCGCTGGCATAAAAATACGCTTCTTCCCGCCCATCGGGATAAATCTGGGGCTTCACCGTCATTCCGAAGATGCCGACTTCCGCCTCCCCTTCCAACAGGCTGTCCAACTGCATGACCGCCGGCAAAGGCATGTAAGGCGATGTATAAGTATTCAAGTGTGTCAAATAGGCTGTATCATCATGCTGCACCAGATACAAGTCCTTGTAATCCGGACGAAAGTAATCGTAGTTCGTTTCCGTCCACAGCCAGTTCAAGCTGAACGTCAGGCACACGATGCCCACGGCCAAACCCGTGGCAGAGATTCCGGCCTGCCAACCGTGGCTGCGCAGATTGCGCAAGGCCTGCTTCAGGTTCTGAACCCACAAACTTATTGTTCCCATAGCTTCAAACTGTTTCCTTGGTTTCATTCGTCCCATGCCAATTCCTCCACGTCGCCATAACGGCTGTAACCGGACGTAATGACACGGTCGCCGGGCCGGAGACCTTCCAACACTTCATATTGCTTGGGGTTCTGCCGCCCCAAACGGATGAATGTGCGCACGGCACGGTTCTCGCCCGGCACCACCTTATAAATCCACTGTCCGCCCGTCACGGAATAGAAATCGCCACGAGGGATGGTCAGCACCCGTTCCGGGTTACCCAATTCTATCTGCACGCGCAGAGCCTGCCCGAGGCGCAAGGACGGAGGCACCTCGCCCGTAAAAGCCAAGTCCACAGTAAACATACGGTCCTTGACTTCCGGTACGACCCGCCGCACCGACATGGCATACGGCTTGCCTTTGTAAGTGCCCTTGGCAGGAAGTCCGCTTACGATGCGGTCGATGTAATACTCCCCGGGAGTGACCCGCACCTTATAGCGGTCGAGCACCTTGACTTCTCCGATTTCCCCTCCGGCCTGCACCTGTTGGCCGGGCACGACCGTGAGGTTGCTCAACTGCCCCGTGAGGGGCGCGCGCACCACGAGCCACTCCTGCTTGGCCTTCACCCGCTCGAATTTCCGGATTTCCTGTTCCCGGTCGTTGCGGATGAGCGAACGGCGCACGATGGTAGCCGCCGAGTCGTGCTGCAAACTCTCCTGTTCCAGTTCCGCCGCACGGGTCTTGTACTCGTACTCCTGCCGCGCCACCTCCAGTTCCGCCTTGCTCTTGATGCCCATGCGGAACTCCTCTTGGCTCAGGGCATAGCTGTCCGAAATGCGTTGCAACTCATAACGGTTCTGCAACACCTGCTTGCGCAGGAGCAAAGTCTTCTGCTCCATCTCGATTTCCTGCTCACGGTAGGACATGAGTTGCTTGTGCAGGGCATTCTCCTGCACCTCCATCTCGTCCAGCAGCTCGGGATTGGACAGCACCAGCAACGTGTCGCCCTGCCGCACCCGTGCGCCCTCCTCGGCCACGATGCGCTCCACGTAGCCGCTTATCCGGCTGTTCACGCGCAAGGAGAGCATGGGCTGCACCCCCCCCTCCTGCTCCACGTATTCCAAGAAGTCGGCCTGCACGGCTTCGGCCAGTCCCAACGTATCGGCCGACACGCGCTGTTTCTCGGGCGAGAACAACAAGGCCACCGTATAGGCTGCCAAGGAGAGGAACATGACGCCTCCCAACACATAATATTTGTGGCGCACGAACCACGGTTTTTTCTTGAGTTGTATGTCCATATATAATAAGGTATAAGCGTTATACGAATGGAGTCAGTCTTTCACCAGTTGTCCGTAATCCACCTGCAACGGACGGCCTTCGAAGAAATCGTAGAGCGTCAGGCTGCGCAGGGTGTAGTAGAGGCTCCAGTAAGTGTGCAGGGCATTCAGGTAATTCCGGCGCGCGGCATCTTTCTCCTCGATAGAGGCGTTGAGGTCGAGCACACTGGATTTTCCCAACACGTACAGGCGGCGTGCCACTTCGCTGCGGCGCAAGGCCGTGCTGTCCGTCCGAGCCGCCACGCGCACACGTAGCCCTTGCAGGTTGAACTGCCCTACCAACTTGCGGATATTCTGGTCGAAGTCCGTGCGGCTCTGCTCCACTTGCGTCTCCACCAAGTCCCGTTGCGAACGGGCCACGCGCACTTGTCCGCGCCCTTTTCCCCAGTCCAGGATGGGCAGGGTGATACCGATGCTCACCGCCTGTTGGTCGAGCGGATGGCGGTAGGTGGAAGAGAAATTCTCCGCCGTCTGCGTCAGACCGAAACGGAGATACAGGTCGGCTTTCAGGCCGGCGTTGGCCTTGGCCTGCGCCACGTTGCTTTCCGCCTCCAACTTGCGCCGCTTCATGTAGAGGATGTCGGGACTGTGGAGATGCGCCCACTGCAAGGCCGCCCCTTCCTCCACCATCACGTCGGGCACTTCCGTGACCATCCGTATCGCGGGCAAGGTGTCGCCTTCATGCAAACCCAGATAGGAACGCAAGTCCAAGGCGCATTCGTCCATCTCGATACGGGCATTCAGCCGATTGGTCTCCTCATTCAGGCGGTTGATTTCGAGCTGGAGCATCTCGTTCTCGGTGGTCGTGCCAATCTGGTAACGCCCCTGTGCGAAACGGTAGAGCGTGTCGGCATGGGCGAAATTCTGGCACGCCGTGGCATAGTTGCTCTGTGCCATGGCCAACGCGAAGAACTTGTCCACGGTCCGTGCGGCTACCAACTCCATCGTCTCCAGATAAGACCGCTGCGCCTCTTCGTAGCGCACCGGTTCGATGCGCCGCCTCCACTTCAGGTTGTTGTACCCGAAAAGCGACTGGCTGTAGCCGATGTTGACCGGCACGCTCTTCCATGAAAAAGTGCGGTCGCTCAGCAAATCCGTACGCAAGAGGGAGGATTCCAGGGACAACGTGCCGCCCGTCCAACTGACATTCTGCTGCACGCGCAGGGACAGGTCGGTGTTCAACAGGTTTTGCTCGACGAAACGCACCGACCCGTCTTCCATCGTGATTTGGTTGATGGAACGGTCGAGGTTCGGCCCGGAAGTCAATGTGAGGGAAGGCAAGTAATCAGCCCGGAACGAGCGATAGTCCCAATAGGCCGAGCGGAATGTATGGCGCGCGGCCAACGCGTCGGGCGAAGACTGGCAGGCCCGGAGTACCACGTCGTCCAGTCCCCAACCGCCCGAGGGCGGAAGAGGCTGTGCCGCCGTCCCCATGCCCCAACACGCCACGTATGCCACGCATCCTATCCGCATTCTGATGTCCATAAGTCTTTTTATCATTCGTTTACAACTAATCATATCCAATTTGCGTGCCAAAAATGCAAACAACTGTATTCCAGACGCGTACCCCATCCACACCGGAAAACGAGTTGTGCGGATTTGCACTTTTTATGTGCGAAAATGCACATCCGCACACATTTTTGCGTAACTTTGCCTCGCATCAAATACCATATTCTATGCCTGCATTAGGAAAAATACTCATCATAGACGACAACGAAGACGTGCTCTTCGCCCTCCATCTCCTGCTTGAACCCTACGCGGAGAAAGTCAAGGTCATGCGCTCGCCCGACCGTATCGTACATTTCATTACCGACTTCCGGCCAGACATCGTACTGCTGGACATGAACTTCACCCGCGACACCATGAGCGGACAGGAGGGCATGGACTGCCTGCAGGAAATCCTGAAACTGGACCGCCATGCCGTGGTGGTCATGATGACGGCCTACGCCGACACGGACAAAGCCGTGCAGGCCATCAAGGCCGGGGCTACGGACTTCGTGTCGAAGCCCTGGGAAAACGACAAGCTGCTGGCCACGCTCCACGCCGCCATGAAATTGCGCCGCTCACAGACGGAGGTGGGACGGCTCGAGGAACGCGTGGAAGCCCTCAGTGCCGAACGGGAAACGCCGCAACCCCTGCTCATCGGCGAGTCGGAGGGCATGAGAAACATCGTCTCCACCATCGGACGCTTGCGCGAGGCCGACGTGAACGTGCTTCTGTTGGGCGAGAACGGCACGGGGAAGGACGTAGTGGCCCGCTATCTTCTCGCCCATTCGTCGCGTGCGGCAGAACCGTTCGTGACCATCGACGTGGGTGCCGTGCCGGAAACCTTGTTCGAGAGCGAACTGTTCGGATACGAGAAAGGGGCCTTCACCGATGCCCGCAAAGAAAAGAAAGGACGGCTGGAGCTGGCCCACGGGGGTACGCTCTTCCTCGACGAAGTGGGCAACCTCTCCCCCGCCGCCCAAAGCAAGCTGCTCACGGCCTTGGAGAAAAGGCGCATCGTGAGGCTCGGCGGCACGCGCGAGATTCCGATAGACGTGCGCCTGATATGCGCCACCAACGCCGACTTGCACGCGCAGGTGACGGAGGGTACGTTCCGGCAAGACCTGTTCTACCGCATCAACACGGTGGAAATCCACATCCCGCCCCTGCGCGAACGCGGCGAGGACATCCAACTGCTGGCCGACCATTTCCTACGGACGTACGCACGGAAATACAAAAAAGACATCCGGCAAATCGCACGCGACGCAAGGGGCAAGCTGCAACGGTATGCCTGGCCGGGCAACGTGCGCGAACTGCAACATGCCATCGAACGCGCCGTCGTGCTCTGCAACGCCGACACCCTCCATGCCGACGACTTCCTGTTGCACGCCCCGTCATCGCCCGTGGCCGACGGCGAGACCCTCAACTTGGAAGCGCTGGAACGCAACGCCGTGGAGAAAGCCGTCCGCCTGTGCGAAGGCAACATGAGCCGCGCCGCCCAGATGTTGGGCATCACGCGCTACTCGCTCTATCGCAAACTCGAAAAATTAGGCTTATGAAAATACCCCCTTCCTGGCAGACAGCCGCCTGCGGTGCCGGCCTGTTCCTGACGGCCTCCGCTGCCTGTTTCTGCGCTGCGGAGCAACTGTGGCTCACCGCTGCCGTGTGCGTCGCGGCCTTCGTCGGCCTGTATGCTTCCCTCCACCACCGGCAGACACGCCAAATCCGGCTGTTGCGCTCTTTTATACGGGGCATCCGCCACAGCGGGTTGAAAGAGATTCCCCGTTCGTTCCGGAGGAATCCGCTCGTGCACTCGGCCTGGAACGGGAAATCGAACACACGCTCGCCGCATACCGGCAACAACTGTTCGACGAGGCCACCCGCCAGAAATATTACCAACTCCTGCTCGACCACGTGGACACCGGCATCGTCTCGTGCGATGGCGAAGGGCACGTGGAATGGATGAACCGGGCGGCTACGGCACAAGTAGGTACATGCCGGCGCGTGCCGGAGGAATGGTTGCGGCGGTCCGGACCGGAGGCGCGCGTAGTACCGGTGGAACGCCACGGGCAGACGAAAGACCTCCTGCTCTCGTCCACACGCTTCACTTTGGATAACCTCCCACGGATACTCTTCACGCTCAAAGACATACACCACGTGTTGGAAGAACAGCAACTGGAATCGTGGAAGACGCTCACCCGGGTACTGACCCACGAAATCATGAACTCCCTCACTCCTATCCTGTCGCTAAGCGAGACACTCACCCGGCAGGCTCCCACGGCAGAACCTTCCGCCAAACAGTACGGCCAGATGCAGCAAGCCTTAGAGGCCATCTACCGCCGCAGCAAAGGTCTGCTCCACTTCACGGAGAACTACCGCAAACTGACCCGTGTACCCCCTCCGCAATACGCAGCCATCCGTGTGGACGAGCTTTTCGACGACCTGAAGAAGTTGTTCGAGGGCATGTATCTCACCTTCGACCAACCTTATCCCGGTTTCACGTTCCAAGCCGACCGCTCCCAAATCGAACAGGTCTTGATTAACCTGATTACCAACGCACGCGACGCATCCCCAAGCCCTGAAAGCGAAATAAAAATCTACTTGCGCCGGAACACGGCCGAAGACGAAGTGCAAATCAGCGTGCAGGACTACGGACAAGGCATCCCCGTGGAAGCACAGGAGCGCATCTTCGTCCCGTTCTACACCACCAAGCCGAACGGTTCGGGCATCGGTCTGGCCTTGTGCAAGCAAATCGTCAACCAGCACCACGGCTACATCACCCTGCATTCCACTGTGGGGAAAGGCAGTCTGTTCACCCTCTGCCTGCCGCGCAACGGCCTGCGTACGCCCCAAACTTGAAACACACAGGACGAAAGCTTGTATACAGATTTTTTACCGTCGTCACTTCATTCTATTATTCACTATAAATCAACTACATACGACATCAAAATCAATCTCCTGAGAACGGAAAATCGTTTGGCGCAGAACGGAAAATCAATCTCAGCCGAACGATTTTCCGTTCTGCGCCAAACGAAACGAAGCTTTCAGCAGGAAAAAAATGTAACGCTTTCGGAAGAAAGCGAAGTTCCTTCGCATCCATTCAAAAGACAGGGCAAACCGCTCCTACCACGTTAAATATTATTAGAAAAGGATACAGGATAAAGAATAAATCCCTACCTTTGAATCAATAAGGTATAACCATCAGTTTGAACATGAAGAAATATATATTGCCGGCATTTTGTTCCCTTTTGCTTTCCTTGCCTTCGCAAGCGCAGAAGAACGGGCAGGCCATACCAGCCCCGACGGCTGAATATTATATGAATCATTACCAGTTTGACGAGGCGGAAGAACTCCTCAATCAGGACATTAAGAAGCTGAAACGCAAACGGCAACCGACCGACGTGGAAGAAGGAAAATTGCAGGAAATAGCCCGGTTGCGCTCCATGATGAGAGCTACGGAACGGGTGACGGTCATAGACAGTCTGGTCGTAGACAAGAATACGTTCCTGAACCACATCAAACTCAGTCCGGAAAGCGGGGAAATCAGTCCGTATAGCACATTTTTCCACCGTACGGATGAAAACGGTTGTACGGTCTATCTGTCCGAATTGGGCAATAAGATATATTTCGCTCAGCCGGATGAGAACAAATACCTGAGATTGTTTACCAGCGACCTTGTGGGAGGCCAATGGACAGCTCCTCATAAATTGGACGAGTTGGACGGGGATGATGCGCAGAACTATCCGTTCATGCTTTCCGACGGCATCACGCTTTACTATGCCGCCCAAGGAGAGGAAAGCATCGGAGGATATGACATATTCGTGACACGCTACGACATGGATGAAAAGAAATTCCTCTATCCAGAAAATCTCGGCATGCCTTTCAATTCCCCCGCCAACGACTACATGCTGGCCATTGACGAGTTCAACCAACTGGGATGGTTCGTGTCCGACCGGAACCAACCGGAGAACAAGGTGTGTATCTACATCTTCATCCCGAACGACATCCGCAAGGTGTATGATGCCAATATATACGAGGAGGATGAACTATGCCGTCTGGCCCTTATCCACAGTATCGCGGAGACATGGGGGGACAAGGAAGCCGTGGCGCAGGCACGACAAAGGCTACAAGCCGCACTGAGCGCGCCCAAGGTGGTCAAGAAGCAGAAGGACTTCGAGTTTGTCATAGACAACCGCAACACTTACACCTTGTTGAACGATTTCAAATCTCCGGAAGCACGTAACAAAATGGCCGCATGGCAGAAGAGCCGTACGCAACTGGACAAAAGTCGACAGCAACTGCAAAACCTGCGCGACCGGTATGCCACCGGCAACGACGCGCAACGTCAAACGCTGAGCCAACAAATCCTTCAGCTTGAAGCACAATGTCAGAAGGCCGAAGCCGCATTGCATGCGGAAGCCAAAACCATCCGCAATCTGGAGATACAATCCCGCAATAAATAATCATGTTTATCTTTTAAATCATAACGCTTATGAACAAGTATTTTGCACCATCAGAACTTATCATCAACGAGGACGGAAGCATTTTCCATCTCCACGTAAAACCGGAACAACTGGCAGATAAAGTCATCCTCGTGGGCGACCCGGGGCGTGTCCCCACCGTGGCATCCCATTTCGACACTCAGGAGTGTGACATCTCCAGCCGCGAGTTCCGAACGATTACGGGAACATATAAGGGAAAGCGGATTACAGTAGTGTCTACCGGTATCGGTTGCGACAACATCGACATTGTCATGAACGAACTGGATGCCTTGGCCAACATCGACTTCAACAGCCGCAGGGAGAAAGAAAAGCTCCGCAGCTTGGAACTGGTGCGCATCGGTACATGCGGCGGGCTTCAGCCTTATACGCCTGTCGGCACATTCATTTGTTCCGTAAAATCAGTCGGTTTCGACGGTTTGCTGAACTTCTATGAAGGGCGCAATGCTGTATGCGACCTACCGTTGGAACGCACGTTGCTTAATCATTTGGGATGGAGCGGAAACCTGTGCGCCCCTGCCCCTTACGTCATCGACGCACATCCGGAACTGATAGAACGCATAGCTGCCGACGATATGGTACGGGGTATCACCGTAGCCTGCGGTGGATTCTTCGGCCCGCAAGGCCGTCAGCTTCGCATTCCTTTGGCGGATCCCCGTCAGAATGAGAAGATTGAAAGCTTTTCTTACAACGGGCTTCAAATCACCAATTTCGAAATGGAGAGTTCCGCATTAGCCGGATTGGCCCGTCTGATGGGACACAAGGCCACGACATGCTGCATGGTGATAGCCAACCGGGTAGCCGGAGAAGCTGACCCCAGTTATAAAAACAAAATCGACGATCTGATTCAGTTGGTTATCGACCGGATTTAAACTCTCATACAGGTATGAACATCGATTTCAAGCCCTCTGAGGATTCAGACAAAAGCGAACGCTACCGTCTGTTTCTCCAACATTACGCCGCGCTTATCGAAGGAGAACGGGACGAAATAAGCGTAATGGCCAACACGGTGGCTGCACTGAAAGAAGCGTTCGGGTTCTTCTGGGTAGGGTTTTATCTGGTGAAATCCGAACAGGAACTCACACTCGGGCCGTTCCAAGGAAGCATTGCCTGCTACCGTATCCGGAAAGGACGTGGTGTCTGCGGTACGGCATGGGAGAAGGCATGCCCTCTGATAGTGCCCGATGTGGATCTTTTTCCCGGACATATCGCATGCAGTAGCGAATCCCGTTCTGAAATCGTGATTCCAATCATATATAATAAGGTAATAAAAGGAGTATTGGACATAGACAGTGATAAAGCGGACAGTTTCGACGAAACTGACCGTAAAGGGTTGGAAGAAATGGTCAACCTGATGGCCGCCACACTGTACCGATGACCTATTAAACATTCATATCCCTCTCCGTCCGTCTGCACTACAGACACGACGGGGAGTTTCTGAAATAGCAAACAGCTCTCATGAACACGCAAGATACAATCTGTGCCATTGCCACTGCACAAGGAGGTGCCATTGGCGTAATCCGCATCTCAGGAAAAGATGCCATCGCCATAACAGACCGTATTTTTACTCCCGTAGGTAAACATCCCCTCCCCCTTTCCGAACGCAAGGCTTACACCATGGCTTTCGGACACATCCGGCAAGACGATGGGGAGATCATTGATGAAGTATTGATCGGTTTGTTCAAGTCACCTCATTCTTACACGGGCGAAGACTGTGTGGAAATCTCATGCCATGGTTCGTCTTTCATCTTGCAACAGGTCATGCAACTGCTCATCCGGAAGGGATGCAGGGCGGCCGGTCCGGGTGAGTTCACCCAACGTGCCTTCCTAAACGGAAAGATGGATTTGAGTCAGGCGGAGGCCGTGGCAGACCTAATAGCCTCTTCGTCCGCAGCCACCCACCGGATGGCTATGAACCAGATGAGGGGCGGTTTCAGCCGCGAACTGTCCGCCTTGCGCGAACGCCTGCTCCACCTCACTTCTTTGATGGAACTGGAATTGGATTTCAGTGACCATGAGGAATTGGAGTTTGCCGACCGCAGCGAATTGGAGACCATTGCCGGGGATATAGAAAAGGTCATCAGTGGATTGGTCCACTCATTCAGTGTGGGAAACGTCCTTAAAAATGGAATACCCGTAGCTATCGTCGGTGAAACCAATGCAGGCAAGTCCACGCTCTTGAACACGCTGCTCAACGAAGAAAAGGCGATTGTAAGCGACATACACGGCACTACACGCGATGTGATTGAAGACACGGTAAACCTCAGCGGCATCACGTTCAGATTTATCGACACCGCCGGCATACGCGACACCCACGACACGATAGAAAACATGGGGATTGCACGCAGTTTCCATAAGATGGAACAAGCGGAAATTGTCCTATGGGTCGTAGACAATACTTGTGCGGAAGCCCAAATCCGACAGCTTTCGCCCCGTATCCTCCCTCTCTGCTCCAACAAACAGCTCATCATCTTGTTGAACAAATCAGACCAAGTATCGGCTGTCCCTACAAAGCTATCCGGCTTGCCAGAAAACACTGTCACGCTATCTATTTCTGCCAAAGAAAAAACAGGTATCCAAGAACTGCAAAATCTCCTTGTAAAGACTGCCTCCGTCCCCGAACTAACTTCTTCCGACCTCATCGTCACGAATGTGAGACACTACGAGGCATTATCACTGGCTCTCGAAGATATCCACCGCGTACAAAACGGACTCCAAACTCATCTTTCCGGTGATTTCATCAGCCAGGATTTACGTGAATGCCTTTTCCATTTAGCCGAAATTGTGGGTGGTGAAATTACCGCAGATGAGGTATTGGGGAATATCTTTATGAAATTCTGCATCGGGAAATGATGGCTTGTAAACAGCCATAAGCAACCATAACCATTTAGAATAAAGTCGC
>OGDF01004527.1_pt1 | contig 15703 bp, 9 predicted proteins | sample 1570141 | NCBI WGS metagenome assembly OGDF01 (sample SAMEA4370581, study PRJEB24528) | human gut metagenome | reverse complement strand
AGAAAACAACTTCGGTATTCGTAAACGTCTGTTGGAATATGACGACGTGATGAACAAGCAGCGTACAGTGGTTTACACCAAACGCCGCCACGCTTTGATGGGTGAACGTATCGGTATGGACATCGTGAACATGATTTGGGACCGTTGTGCCAATGCTATCGAAAACAATGATTATGAAGGTTGCCAAATGGAACTGCTTCAGACATTGGCGATGGAAACTCCGTTCACTGAAGAAGAATTCCGTAACGAGAAGAAAGAAAAGTTGGCCGAAAAGACTTTCAACATTGCGATGGATAACTTCAAACGCAAAACTGAACGTCTGGCACAGATCGCTAATCCGGTTATCAAACAGGTATATGAAAATCAGGGACACATGTATGAAAACATCCTGATTCCTATTACAGACGGTAAACGGATGTATAATATCTCTTGTAACCTGAAAGCGGCTTACGAATCGGAATCTAAAGAAGTGGTGAAATCGTTCGAGAAATCAATCCTGCTCCACGTTATCGACGAAGCATGGAAAGAAAACCTCCGCGAACTGGACGAACTGAAACATTCCGTACAGAACGCAAGTTACGAACAGAAAGACCCGCTGTTGATTTATAAACTGGAATCTGTGACTTTGTTCGACGCCATGGTGAACAAGATCAACAACCAGACTATATCTATCTTGATGCGCGGACAAATTCCTGTACAGGAAGCTCCGGACGAACAGGCTGCCCGTCGTGTGGAAGTGCGCCAGGCTGCTCCTGAACAACGTCAGGATATGAGCAAGTATCGCGAAAACAAGCAGGACTTGAGTGATCCGAACCAGCAGGCTGCTGCCAGCCAGGATACTCGTGAACAGCAGAAACGTGAACCCATCCGTGCAGAAAAGACTGTAGGACGTAACGATCCTTGCCCATGCGGAAGCGGTAAGAAGTATAAGAACTGTCACGGTAAAAACCTTTAAGAAGTTGAGAAGGGAGAGTTGAGAGTTGAGAGTTAAAAGTTGGGTAAGTAGGAGTTTCTATTTCTTTGTGCTCATTTTTGAATCAGCTTCGCTCAAAAGCCTTATTTAATTTTTAACATTAAGGTATAATCTCAAGTTTCAATACACAAAAGAAAGTCTCAAACGGTTAAAAACTGTTTGAGACTTTCTTTTATTCCTCCAAAATTGTACTTTTGTTCAAATTACTAAATAGAACAAAACTATGGCAAAATCTTATTCACTGGCTTTCGTCACTATCTTCCTGCTGACACTGGGCAGTTGTCAGAGTTTGGAACAGATTTCCATTGATTATCTGCAACCTGCCGACTTGAGCTTTCCTCCGCAACTCCGGAAAGTAGCTATCGTGAATAACACCAGCAACACCCCGGATAACAAACTAATAACAACGACTGAAAAAATCAAAGAAGGTACACCGCTCGTAAGTCGTGCAACTGCATACGCCAACGGAGATCCCAAGATTGCCACCGAATCACTGGCTGAAGAAATCGCACATCAGAATTATTTTGAAGAAGTAGTCATCTGTGACTCTGCTTTGCGGGCAAATGATAAACTGGCCCGCGAAAGTACATTGAGCCAGGAGGAAGTCCGTCAGTTAGCCTCTAGTTTGGGAGTGGATTTTATCATTGCACTGGAAAATCTGCAACTCAAAGCAACTAAATCTGTCCGTTTTCTGAATGAGTTCAACTGTTTTCAAGGAGCAGTAGACGTAAAAGTATATCCCACGGTGAAAGTGTATCTTCCCGAACGTAGCCGTCCGATGACTACGCTCCATCCTAACGACAGCATCTTTTGGGAAGAGTTTGGAGGTACTGCCGTAGAAGCTGCCACCCGCATGATTCGCGACAAACAAATGCTGGAGGAAGCGGCGGTATTTGCAGGGACAGTTCCGGTGAAATATCTCGTCCCCATGTGGAAAAAAGGAACACGGTATCTGTATACCGGAGGCTCGGTTCCCATGCGTGATGCTGCCATCTATGTACGCGAAAATTCATGGGACGACGCATACGAACTTTGGAACCAGGCTTTCGAAGGTACCAAGAACCAAAAGAAAAAAATGCGGGCAGCTCTCAACATTGCTGTTTACTACGAAATGAAAGATAGTTTGGCTAAAGCAGAAGAATGGGCAGAAAAGGCACAACAACTAGCCAAGAAAATTGATAAAAAGAATATCACAGATAGTGTTCAGGCCAGCATTGACGATGTGCCGAATTATTATCTTACGTCCTTGTATTTAGCCGAATTGAAGGAGAGAAACGCTCAATTACCTAAGTTAAAATTACAAATGAGCCGATTTAATGATGATTTTTAAGGAAATTGTGTATCAAATCTTATTTTTTTTATACCTTTGAACTTATAAAAAGAAGGAACCCATGAAACTAAGCCAACAATCACTATCCATTATCGAATCGGCTATCCAAAAGGCAGTCGCTAAATATACATGTAACTGTGAACAAACAGTTGTAACCGACATCCATCTCCAACCGGACCAGACATCGGGACAACTTAATATTTACAATGATGATGATGAAGAACTGGCGAACATCATGGTCGAAGAATGGGCTACGTATGAAGGGGATGATTTCCTTGAAAGTGTGGAACCTTCTCTACGCAACATTCTTTGCAGAATGAAAGATGCCGGAGACTTCGACAAGGTGACTATCCTGAAGCCTTACTCTTTCGTTCTGGTGGATGAAGAGAAAGAAACCATAGCGGAATTATTACTGGTGGACGATGATACGATCCTCGTGAACGATGAATTGCTGAAAGGGTTGGATAAGGAATTGGACGAGTTCTTAAAAGAGTTGTTGGAAAAATAATATACAGCATTTTTAGGATAGAGTTCGTTCAGAATTAATATAAATATCCGAAAGCATTATATAAAGAGAATCGGAAGCAAGCAGGGTATTTCCTGTTGCTTCCGATTATTTTTATAGATACTTCCCTATTGATTATTTATTATATTTGATCGAGATATTAGCAAGTCGAAGCGGCATGAAGCCCGATACGCCGGACGGAAGTCGAACAGGTCGCAATCTGATACAGATATTATCGCGGTTCAATAAGGCATCCGGCAACTTAAAGTCATAGACTTTATAACCAGGAATGTTCTTCTCCGTCTGTCCACCTGCAGCCGTTCTATCAAACTGTCCCAGAATGGTAAACTCTGAATTATCTACTTTAATCCATTCACCATTCATCGAATAAGCATATTCAACCACTGCAACAGGGCCACCTCCCCAACTTGCATTCATTTCAACCTGAAGAGACAGGGATGTAGAAATACCTACTGTCGATATTTTGTCTACGTAAAAATATGAACTTGTAGACCACGGTTTACTATTGAAGGCTCCTCCTCGCATACGCCCATAATATCCATCTGTGGTATTAAGATTCATATCTCCCCGGAAATCATCCTGGAAACCTAATATGTAATCTGCATAGGTTTGCTGGAAATGCTTATTCCCGTCTTTATTAAGAATAGCATTTGACTGCGATGCTTCTCCGCCTGTCGGATGATACTCCGTAAATGTAGAAGCACCTATTTCTTTCCAATCGGGCACATTACAATCCCACTCCACGAGCACCGAAGTGATCTCGTTCATATCACCGATATTGATATCCTCTCTATGAAGCGGAAGAATACACAACCGGCTTTCGGAGATGTCAAAATTGGTAAGCTTGACTTTCGCTACGATTCCGGTGATGGTTCCTGAACCTTTAGGAAGTGTCTCATGCGCATAAGGAGCATCGAGCGAAGTAAGCATATATGTATTAGAGCCGTTTTTATCTCTGATGCAGGTTGGATAGTATCTGTAGTATGCCGGGAATTTCTCCACCCAATAATTTTTATTCGCCTTACGGTCGGCAGCTCCCGGATCGGTAGTCTTGAAATTAGTAAATGCGCCTACCGGAGAGGCAATCTCGACATCTTTTAAGGTCACAAGGCTGAATACCATATTATCCGTTAGTTCTGCGATTGTTTTTTCAGGAATCGTGAAGGTGGAAAGTTCCGAACTGATTACATGGGCGGCAGTGATGCCCTCTGATTCTTCCTTTATCGTTCCATCTTTCAAACACAATGAGACCTTGGCAAATTGCGCAAATGTAATCAGAGACTCTGATTCAAATACCACTGTCTCCCCGGTCTCATTCTGAATGACATAACGATTGTTCGGGAAGTTTTTCGATGTACCAGTGGCAACGATCGTTCCTTCAATATATACATTGTTAGTAATTCCACCGACAGGATAACCATAAACGGTTGGATAGCTGACAAGTTCTGCATTCGCATATTCAGAATATGCTTGCGACAGGTTGATTGTAGTCGTGGCTTTACGTTGGTATTGATCGTCATAACTCAATACGATACTTCCTGTGCGGGGTGATTGAGAATTTGTTTCCGTATTGAAATAAAGTTTTCCGTCACTTATCCGATACTCTTTCACCCATTCCACTGTCGGCGTAATCACAATATCCGTTTCAGGCACATTGGTCGAAATATCCATATTATATTCGCCTCCTTTGGTAAAGAGTTCCATATTATCACTGGCAGGAACTATAAATGGATAACGGGATAGTTGTTTTATCTTGATTACATCCGAAGTCTTCCCATCTTTTGTAAACACACGAATATCACAGAAACGTTCGGAATCACTGATATTTTCATCATAAGTCACTGTGAAATAAGTTCTTGATGACTGGGCTCCACGTATATCTGTAGAAAACCAGGTTGATTCTGCAAAGTCTATGCGCCACTCGGTATTGGATTTCACTTCAACCTGAACCGGAGCACCTTCAGCCTGAAGAATAATCTCATTATTTGTTATTTCCAATATGCCGGCTTCATTTTCGTCAGAGCATGACGGAAACATGATAATTGCCATCACAGCCCCAAAAGCTGCCCAGGCTATTGAATCTTTAATTTTCATATTCATCAATTATTAGATTTAATTTCACCTGTTTTATATAGTATCTCATAAGCTTCATTTCGATCATTCAACACAAAGATCTGAAACTTCTCTCCTCCCGGATAAACACGTGTAACAACATGTCCGGCGGGTTTTATCTTCAAACCGTCTTCACCCAGCCTGCTCCTGTTACTGTCTACCATACCGGCGGCAAAAACCGACCGTTCACCGGCATAAAGGCTTTGAGACAGCATCCGGCTTAGCGGAGCCGGTTGAGGATGATAGTAATCCCACACGGGAATCACGTAGGCTTGCGCTTTCACTTGGGAAATGTAGGTATCACACATAGCGTCAGAGTATGCATGATGATTGGCCACTACCACATCTGTTTCGCCCAGCAATGTAGCTACAGGTGTTTCTATGTCAAACCATTCCGGCGCTTTTTCCACTCCAAGGATATCTCCGCCCGAGAAGTAATCGAAATTACCGTATGTGATACGTATTCCGCAACTGCAACGGTTCTCGTTCAACTGTTCGCTCGAAGAAGCGGTAGATGGCACAAGCTCTTTGGAAGTCGTTCCGCTGCCTGTCCAAATTTTACCGTTACCCACAATATTACGTACTTCGAATGTAGGATAGGAACCCGGAGCTTTTAATAGTTTGATTTGTGTGTTACTTCCTGTCACAAACCCTTCATTCTTTTTACCTTCCCGGTCACGAGCGGCAACATATAATTTATAGTTTGAGATATGGGCACCCGTAACTTTAGCCGCTGTCGGATAATCGTATGTAGGGTAGCCACGATCTATCAATGTGGAAATATCCAGAAGATTACCCACATGAGTTATTCCGGTAAGTTTGTAGTCCAGCCCTACTTTTTCGATTGCCAGTTTTCCATTCTGTCCGATATGGTCTGTATCGAAGTGAGTGAGCAAGGCATAATCAATAGCACCGTTATTTTTCAACGGCAATGAGAAATGTTTTATATATTGGGCAATCCATTCAGCAGGCCGTTTAGAGTCATTAGGAACTGCTTTCATAATCTCCTGGGTACCGGTGTGTACTCCCAAATCTCCTGCATCCAGCAACATGGTAGTCCCGTCCGGGAAAATAAGATAGGCTGCATTCCCTCTTCCCGTGCTAATCTGATGAATGTCCAAATAACCAGCCTGCCACTCCGGAAGGTATTCATACACTTTATCTACAGCATCATCCGGAAAAGGCTTTTCCTGTTGGCAACTAGCGAATGTAGGCAGCATCATAACGGCTCCTAGAAATAATATCTTACTATTCATTGTTTTATTCTTTAATGTTCTATTAATCAATTTGTTTAACACTGTATATACCGGCTTCCTCTTTCGTCATTTCATTGCCGCCTCCATATCCCGGATTCTGTCTCAAGACGTTGCTGACGGAAATTGACTTTTCCGGAATAGGAAAGAGTTCATAATGATCGTCATTAGTAGCTTTGTGATCCCACCAGGTGCCTGTTGTATATAAGCCCCAACGACGAAGATCGGTACGACGACGCTGCTCGCCAAGAAATTCGACCATCCACTCATCGAGAATCCGATACTTGTCAATATTCGTTTCAGTCACCGGATCAGGGTCTACTTCATTCTCAAAGTTACGTTTACGCACTTCGTTGAAAAGATTGGCTGCTTCTTTCTTATATCCGCTTCTGTATTTACATTCGGCAAGCATATAATAGATTTCTGCAAAACGAAGAACCGGATAGTCAGGATTAAAAGCAAGTGTCTTGTCTGTATTGTCCGGCACCGGCAGTTTGCACAAACGTATTCCCGAATTCTCTTCTCCGGTACTTATATTGGAAGGAAGTTCATTTACGGAAGAATATTCTCCGTCTTTCACTTTCTTAAATTGTGCTACCTGGTCAACAAATTCAAGAACCTCACCCGGGTATTCATACAGTCCCGTACATTTCACCTCTGTTCCACTTCTTGATATACGTTGTAATTTTCCGTAAAGAAACATTCCTTCGTATTTGCCATTTCCTTTATATACATACAATTTCTTACGAAGGTCTTTCGCATGAAACTTGGCAAAAGGACGTCCGAGTTTGTCCGTATAAGGATCACCATTGGGTTTCAGAGATGGTTGGAGATGCATACCGTTCGTAGAGGAATAGCCGCTAAGATCGAAATAGTTCTTCGCATTATAATGATTATAACGTTCGAACTGCCACTGAAACAGAGTTCCTTTTGCATATTGCGACTGAACGGACCACATCACTTCTTTCGACTTGTTATTTTCGAAGGTGAAAGGACCGAACCAGTCTTCTTCCAACTCGTAATAGCCGTATTTACCGTCTAGTAAATCCTGACAAATCTGCGCACATTCAGCAAAGCGACTCTCCCCTGTATAGACTTCTGCATTAAAATATAATTGAGCAAGTAGAGCAGCCGCGGTTCCTTGGCGTAAGTAACCTTCTTCCAGCATATCTGCTGTTTTTTTCTCTAGTTTGGGGATGGCGGCAAGCAGGAGTTCTTCCACATAATTAAAGGTTTCCCGTGCTGTGGAACGTGGAGATTCCTCTGTGGTAGAACGTCGGTAAATAGGCATACCGCCATAGAAATCAAGTCCTCTCAAATAGAAATAGGCCACTAATGTCTGGAGCTGCATCTGATGATCTGCCTTCAGTTCTTCCGTCATACCTAATGAAACATAGTCTACACCAGCTAAGTCTTCTTTACAGGCTAAAGCCATGGCTACTCCCATACCTACTCCACGCCATGTTTCTTCGTTGTTGGGGTGAAGTGGTGTCCAGTCATGGTGTTGCAGCTGGGCGTATCGGACATCATTGTAATGTATTCCTTTTTGTGTGACACACATCTCGTCTGTTGTACATTCCTGAAGAATGGCACGGTCGAATCCGTGAAACCAACGCCAGTGCGTGAAAGAGCGTACCAGAAAAGAGTAGACAGTTTCCTTAGATGTGAAATAAGTATCCGGAGTTACTTCGGAATACCACTTCTCATCCAGATTAGTACAACCGGAGGCCACCAGAAGGGTGAGGAAAGAGATTATAATTAGAATATTTCGTCTCATATCATTATATTAGTTTATAGGTACTTTACTATTAGAATTGGATTTTCATACCAAAGGTATATCTACGAGTTTCAGGATAAATATTATTAAACCATTCATAACCGGGATCCAAACCGTTCACATTCACTTCCGGATTCAATCCTGAATATTTTGTAAAACAGGCAACGTTACGGACGGTCAGGTAAAGATCAATCTTATCTATATACTTTTGCCATTTTTTCATGTTAAGAGAATACCCCAGGCTAATGGCATCAATCTTCAAGAATGTACCATCCTCAAGCCAGTAATCGCAAAGTTGCTTTACTTCTTTGATGTGCCGGTTATCAATGTATGCGTTGCGAAGAACATTCTGGCCTGCCACTTCAGAAAGTCCATAGTACATATTTATGGTATTGAACACATCGAAATCGATCCAGCTACGCAGGTTGATGCCTAAAGAGAGATTTTTGTAAGTGAAGGTATGATCCCATGATACCATCAATGCAGGAATGGCATTGCCGATATATCGTTTGTCGTCATATGTTTTTTTATCGCTAAGGATTACATTGTCATTCTTATCATACAGAAGCCACCTGCCATTGTCCGTGATACCGGCATATTTCCAGATGTAATAGCTTCCGATTTTTGTTCCGGCCTCAATTCTACCGGCTGATCCGTTTGTACCCGGTGACGGAAATCCTACACGATCCTGATAGGTATTATTGCCCCACAAAGAGGTAATTTTGGAGGAGGAGTGTGATAGGCGCATAGTAGTTGTCCAATTAAAGTTTCTGGTTTTGACAGGTACTCCTCCTATCTCGAACTCCCATCCGGTATTCTCAAGATTACCGTAATTCATGGTGGTTGTTTCATAAACAGCGGGAGGATTGGGAACGTTGATATTATATAACATTCCGGAAACTCTTCTCTTATAGATATCAAACTTACCAAAAAGACGGTTATTCAGAAATGCATAATCCAAGCCGATGTTAAGCTCTGCTTTCTTTTCCCAGTGCAAGTCATAATTGACGTTACGGGCCGGTCCATAAGAGGTGATCCATGTACCGTTATACGGCCACATTGAATTGGAAGAATACATGGCAGTGGATGCTCCTGCAGAGAAATTGTTATTTCCCGTTACACCGTAACCAACGCGTACTTTAAGGTCATCGAGAAAACTGACGTCACGCAGAAATGCCTCATTGGATATACGCCATCCGCCTGATACTGCCCAAAATGTTCCCCAACGATGATTCTTTCCGAATTTTGACGAGCCCTCGTGGCGAACACTTCCTGTAAGCATATAGCGGTCTTTATAGCTATAATTCGCCCGGCCAAAGAATGAAATAAGACGTTCACGGGGATATTTGTGGGAAGACATTGCCGCCTTTCCGTCGGAAAGCCAGCTACCTGTCCCCATATCCCAAGCCCCTACTCCATCCACAGGAAAATCGTAGTTAGTCATATTAAAGTTTTCAGAGTTATTTTCCCAATAACTATATCCGGCTACCGCACTAACCGTATGGTCGTCTGCAAAAACACGCATGAAATTGATGGTAGGTTCAAAAGAGACATTGACTGTTTTGCTATATGCATGAAATCCTCTTCCTTTATAACTTCCATTTAAAGAGGTTCTGTGTAACGCGGACGTATAATGTGTCTGCTGATACTGGCGATCTTCCCAGCCAAGAGTGGCTTGTGCCGAGAATCCGGCAGGCAAATTGAGCTTTACCGTCGCATCCGCCTTCAGCCATTTATCAACATTATCTGCCTGTTTCAACATTACTTCTGCTAAAGGATTGTAATATTCACTACCACCAACCAATACATTATATCCTGTTTCACTAGTGCTGTCATATACATGTTCCGTCGGATTCATCTTCAATGCCATGTCGAAATAGGAACTACTGCTCCGCTGATCCCGGTGTGCTTCCCGGTATTCTGTGTGCAAGCCTATTTCCAGCAAATCATCGAGAAGGTTAAAATTTGCATTGATGCGCCCCGAATAGTCTTTACGGTTGTCACCAATTGCGATACCTTTTTGATCCTGTGCCATAATAGTAGCATATATTTTAGCTGTATGGCCGCCGCCCGAGAGGTTGACAACATGGCGTTGGGAGAGTGCTCCTTCATTCAAAAGTTCACCGTACCAGTCGGTGGATGCACCTAAATCTGTTCCTACTCCGAACCTAACGAAAGCATCACGATCAAGGACCTGCGGTCTCCTGGAAACTTGCTCGGTAGAGAGTTCGCCCGTATATGATAAGGTTATGGGACCTTCTTTTGCTTTCTTGGTAGTCACTAAGATGACACCACCGGCTGCTCTTGTTCCGTAAATAGCACCTGCAGAGGCATCTTTCAAAACATCAATAGACTGAATATCTTCCTGACTGATAGAACGTAAATCACCTCCGGGAATTCCGTCTATCACAATCAAAGGAGAAGAAGAAGCATTGATGGACGCTACTCCACGCAGCTGGAAACTGGCAGAAGCATTCGGACTGGAAGTCTCGGAAACATTCATACCGGAGATTTTACCCTTTAAAGCTGTCGCAATAGTGGAGCCTCCCATTCCAGTCACTAAATCTTTGGATGATATGGAAGTGATGGAACTGGTCACTGCACGTTTCTCCATCGTTCCATAACCGATAACGACTACCTCATCCAACAACTGATGATCTTCTTTCAATACCACTGACAAGTTTGTACGGTTTCCCACCTTTACTTCAAGAGACTGAAAGCCAATGTATGAAATCACCAATATAGCATCAGATGCAACCGTCAACTTAAATTTTCCATCCAAATCGGAAACTGTACCTTTCCCGACCACTCCTTTTTCCTGAATACTGGCACCTATTACCGGCTCTCCCTGTACATCCAATATGATACCAGATACAATCATTTTCTTTTCCTGTTGCGGTGACTGTACCTCAACAGACAGTATAATCTTCTTGTCTAGCACTGAATATCGCACATTAGTGCCAGCAAAAACTTCCTTAAGCACACTAAATATATTACTTCTATCAACTGATATAGATACGCGGCGATTCAAATCCACATGTCTGTTATTGAAAAAGAAATCAAAATCAGACTGCTCTTCAATCTCTTTTAAAATATCCTCCACCCGCTGATTGTGTACATCAATACTGATTAAAGTTTTTTGTGCATAACTATCGGACGCATAACATAGCCCGATAGAGCATACCAAGAATAAAATCAAAAGTCTCATAGATAATGGGATTTTGTTAGAAACTCGCCAAAGCGACTTTACCACCCATAAAAATTGGATGCTAAAATAATTTTGCATAAATTTGTAATGACTTAAAGTTAATAAAAAGTTTATCTAAGCTTGTCGCCAAACAAGCATCAAAAAGATTTACCGATTTCCATACGGGAAGATACGCCAATATCATCCCGTATGTTTTTTAATTAAGGGGCTCTGTCTTTCATTGCATTTTTGTTTTAAGGTTAATCAATCAGTATATTTCTATTTTGCTCTTTTCATCCTTCATATCCGGCGAATCAAGATAACGCCAGCGGATTTGAGAAGAAAGCCGAAAATATTCCAAAATACGTTCCAAACGTTGATTAGTAAATGTTCCCGTAAACGAGTCTCCTTTCAAGCGATCATTTTTAATAATGAATTCCACATTATACCGCTTTTCCAACATTCGCAGGCCTTCTTCCAAAGGAGTATTTCTGAATATAATCTTACCTTCTTTCCAGGCAATCTCCGATTCTCCGGAAGTGGCATAAAGCTGAACCTTATTATCTTTTGAATCATAGACCAATTTCTGTCCCGGATCCATCAGCACTTTTTTCGAGACATCATTTGATTTATAAATAAAACCGATCTTTCCTTCTACCAATGTTGCTGAAATCCGATCTTCTTTTTCGTATGCCTCTACATTAAAATGAGTTCCCAGTACTTCTATTTGTGATTGATGGGAAGTGGAGACTATAAATTTCTTTTCCGGATTCTTAGCCACTTCAAAATAAGCTTCTCCCTGTAAAGTCACATTTCTTGTATCATTATCGAAACGTGAAGGATAACTTAGTGTTGATTCCGAATTCAGATAAACAAGCGTACCATCGGGCAGGGTCAATGAGGTCATCATCCCAGGATTTGTTTTCACTTCCATGATTTGTGCCAATTCCTGTTCGTTTCCTCCCCAATATTGGAGCATCAATGTAACGAGAAGTGGAATGAACAAAATTGCTGCCGCACGTTGTGCCCATTGCCACCACATCGTTCCCTTGTGTCTGTTACCCGACATTCTACTTTTCACCTTCAACAATGCTTTCTCCGTATCGACTTTCTTCATAACATTAACTGTATCCGTGGCAAGATAAAGAGCATGTATCTGTTTTGCCATCCGTCGATTTTCGTCCGATTCGCTCATCCACATCTCAACTTGCAGACGTTCTTCTTCCGTTGCCACCCCTTCACAATAACGGGGAAGCAGTTCTTCTATCGTATTTCTATCTGTTTTATCCATATCTGCTTTTATTGCCTTTTACTATAAGACAAGGGAGAATAGGAAGACTCCTAAACTAAAAACCATTTTTTTTAGAAAAATCTTTGTTTCTATCTAAAAAAGCTATATTTGCAGTTAAATTATGGAGCTAATACATGAAAGGAACTTATCAATCAGACAATGATTTTCTATTATCAGCCGTTCAACGCGGAGATCAAAAAGCGTTCGATACACTGTTTCGGAGATATTATCCGATGCTGTGCGCGTATGGTCACCGGTTTGTCGAGTTGGAAGATGCAGAAGAGATTGTAGAGGATTCTCTTTTATGGATTTGGGAAAATCGGGAAACACTGGTTATCGAGTCCTCTCTTAATTCTTATCTTTTTAAGATGGTGTATCGCAGGGCTTTGAACAAGCTTGCACATATTGATGCCACCCAACGGGCGGATACCCGCTTTTATGAAGAAATGCAGGAAATGCTGCAAGATACGGACTATTATCAGATTGAAGAACTTGCGAAACGGATTGAAGATGCTGTCGCGGCACTGCCCGAAAGTTATCGGGAAGCTTTTGTGATGCACCGATTCCGGGATATGAGTTACAAGGAGATTGCAGAAACACTGGGGGTATCGCCCAAAACAATAGATTACCGTATTCAACAAGCGTTAAAGCAACTGCGCGTGGATTTGAAAGATTACCTCCCGTTACTACTACCTCTCTTATTTCCCTAGAGAGACGAAACATATAAGTAACCACCAATATTATTTCATTTGGCTATTACCTGTCAGCTAAAGTATTAATAGATAACTTGCGTTGTATTAAAGATAAACTTACGTTCCTCTAAGGCTAAAGTTCCCTTTGACCTGAAACAAACTATAAACGAAAGTTCCAATTATATAAATGCAACCTTCATTTTTATAAACGCAAGTTTCATTTATAAAAACAAAGCTTCCGTTTATAGATTTCTCTTAGACAAAAACAACTTTGGCAGTAAGGAAAAGGAAGTTTGCAATAAGGAGACAGTAACTTATCTATTAACTAACTTCATCTCTTTCTATAAGGAAGTGTAAACCAGAAAGTAGATCCTTTACCTTCTTCTGAATCTACTCCTATTTTTCCCCCGAGACGCTCAACAATCGTACGACAGATGGAAAGTCCTAAGCCGGTACCTTGAATGAATGGGTTATATTTTACGAATCGTTCGAAAACATGTTCACACTGTTCGTTTGACATACCACAGCCGGTATCTGATACATAAAAATAAATAGTATCGGTATCTGTCATACGATACCCCATACAGATAGTGCCTGTTTGAGTAAATTTGATAGCGTTATTGACAAAGTTGGCAAGCAATTGTATCAGTCGATTCTTATCAATATAAAAAAGACAACCCGGCAAGCGTTCGGTAAATGCAAGGGTAACATCACTGTTTTTCAAACGTAACCGCATACTTTGTTCGATTTCCTCCAGTGTCTGATTAACATCGATCGAGGAAGGATAGAAATCAAATGTTCCGGCTTCAATCTTCGACAAATCCAGAATATCATTAATTAATTGGAGCAACAAGTCGGTATTTGTTTCGATGATATCTGCGTACTCGCGCATTTCGACAGGATCTTCTGTATGGGGAAGCATATTTGAAAAGCCCACGATTGCGTTCAAAGGAGTACGTATTTCATGGCTCATGTTCGCCAAAAAGGCAGATTTCAATTGATTAGCCTGCTCCGCTTTCTCCACCGCTTCACTCAAACGGCTATACGCTTTCCGAAGAATACGAATATAATAGACAATAGCAGCTATCAAAAGTAATAGAAAAACAGAACTAGCAATAATCTTAACATAGTGTTGCTGAAAAAAAGTTTGAGGTTTATCAATATATACAGCATCGTCGGGATAGCGACTTGACGGAATATTATAAGACTTTAATACAGGATAACAAAGATAGGAATTTCCTTCCCCTCCCACTCCACCCGGGATATTACGGGCTTGTTCTCCATTCAATATGCGATTCAGGATTTCCAGCAAAGAATCGCAAAAAGACTCCGTCGATACATAATACCCTCCTGCGAAAGTATTGTTCGATAAATTTTCGGGAGATAGCAAAAACAGAGGTGAGGGAGTAAAATTGGTTATAATTTCCTGTATGTGGTCGAAAAGGTAGTTGTTATCATTTTCATTATGAGACTCAAACCAGGAATAGTAAATAATCCCTGTATTAGGTTTATAACTATGCAGGGTATCCAGCAACATTTCTGTCGATAATTGAGTGGTAGAAAGCAGATCCAAACGTAAATCCGGAAAATTCTCTTCGACGGCTTCCTTTACATCTCTACGGGTTTCTTCACTAATATATCTGTCGTCTGAAATAAATGCCAGACGTTGCATATCCGGTATTAGTTTATAAATTAGTTCCACTGTTTCCTTCACATAATAATGCTGCTTTAAAAGTGTCAGATTATAGCCTCTTCTCCATTCTTCACCGGGGACACTATTGGTTTCTGTTAGTGGAGCATGAGACAGCAAAACGTCGAGAGAAGCAGGCAGGCGGTCGCGGGCATTTGTCACTATTACCGGAACGTCTTTCCATACGTCATCAAACAGTTCACGGCAGACAATCCATCCCGGATCTCCAATCAGGACAATGGCAGCGGGAGCTACCGGGTATTTCTCACGCAAATGGGTGACTACGGCATCTGCTTCCATCTTATTCACCAAAGCTGGTACGGAAAGAGATTCCGCTTTGGCAGATATCCCCTGCTTCTGAAGAGCATCGTGTATACACCAATAGAAATTTTTAGCCCAAGGCAGATTAAAATTAATGGAGTTTAAAACCAGTACTTCTTTATTTGTTGTTTCAGTTCGGGCTAACACAGATAATAAGAATCCTTCTATAAAAAGGAATAAGCCTAAGAATGAGATGGTTCGGAGTACTTGCTTCATTTGTGATGTTCGATAATAGCTACGGCAAAGGTAGTATTTATTTCCATTTCGCAAAAAAAAGACATCTCAAAATTAATCGAGATGCCTTATATTATTGAAATTTAGCTATCAGAGAGTTACGCTTTCTTTAAAGCAGCAATGCTTTCTTTCAAAGAATTAATAATACTTTCAGCATCGGTCTGTTTCTTGCGTTCCAGTTCGAGAACAGCCGCCGGAGCATTGTTGACGAATTTCTCATTGCTAAGCTTCTTCATTACGCCTTGCAAGAATCCTTCTTTATGCTTCAGTTCTGCTTCCATACGGGCAATTTCCGCTTCCACGTCAATCATATTACC
>OGDF01004521.1_pt1 | contig 15723 bp, 15 predicted proteins | sample 1570141 | NCBI WGS metagenome assembly OGDF01 (sample SAMEA4370581, study PRJEB24528) | human gut metagenome | reverse complement strand
CTCCATTTCTCCGTTGGGAGAAACTCCGATGCACTCAACAGGCTAAAGCCCATAAGTAGAAAAGACGCAGATCCTTACCGGATCTGCGTCTTTTCATTTCTAATCATAGATCTGCCCGCGAAGCGTTGATCTATTGTTTTGTTTTACACTGTCTTCACACACTGTGAAAACTTCTGTTTTGCATTTTCTACTTTGTTTGCATCGGCATCCGGTGTCGGATAAAGCCCTCTCTGATGCATCATGTTAAACACATCTTCCTGGATGCAGTGTTCCTGCTCTAAACAGTGAAGGATCGCATCCCTCACACTGTCGTGCACACATTCATTTGCAAATGCATTATAGTTATTTGTTGCCGCCTTCTCAGCCGTGAGTGCATCGGCTAAGATCTCTTTGTCTGTATAAATCTGCTCAGTCATGATCTTCCTCCCTCTCTTATTCCTTAGCTTAACTGTGCATACAAGGAGTTAAAATGTCCCTGATGTTTCTGGGAAATCTCCGTAAATTTTGCACTGATTTCCTGATCCTCTGTGTGTTCTGCAAGCATCTGGAATTTTTTGATCAGAAGATCCTCCTCGGTCAGCAGATCATTTAACACGGATAACTCTTTTTCTGATAACTGGCTCATGTTCCACCTCCATATTTTAAATCTATCGTCGGCATATCGTCTTGACATTGACTCGCCTAAACAATAGTGTGGTCAGAACCTGTCAGATTATGCATCTCATTTAAAGTAATCCATCACCAGTTATCAGCTCATCTAAAACAGCATACATCTGTTTAATATCTACCGGCTTACTTAAGTGGGCATTCATTCCTGCATCAAATGATTTTTTTACATCCTCCTCAAATACATTCGCGGTCATCGCAACAATCGGTACCGTTTTACTGTCCGAATGATCCGATTCACGGATACAGCGTGTGGCAGCAAGTCCATCCATGACCGGCATCCGGATATCCATCAGGATCACATCATAATATCCCGGTTCATGCTTCAAAAACTGTTCCACGCCCGCTTTTCCGTTCTCAGCGATATCCACCATAAAATTCTTATGTATCAGAATGTTTCTTGTAATTTCAATATTGATTTCATTATCTTCGACAAGCAATACCCTTTTCCCGGAAAAATCATATTCCTGATAAGTCGTCCGCTCTGTCCTCCGTCTGTCCTCTTTTGCAGTCTTTAATGGAACCGTCACGACAAACGCGGAGCCTTTTCCTTTCTCACTGTACACATCGATCTTACCGCCCATAAAATCAATAATATTTTTGGAAATGGTAAGTCCTAATCCGGTTCCACCGCTTAACGTCGTATTTCTGTCATCTTCCTGTGCAAATGCATCAAAAATGTGCGGCAGAAAATTCTGTTCCATACCGATTCCATTATCCCGGATCTCGAAACGGAAGATCGTTTCCTGTTCTCCTCTGGTAAAAAGCTCTATAATAAAAAATACGCTTCCCTCCGGCTGTGTATATTTTACAGCGTTTTCTAAAATCGCTGACAGCGCCTCATTTAATTTTTCACGGTCAAACAGATATTGATCCGCAAATGAACCACGTCTCTGTACAGAAAAAGAAATCTTCTTCTCCTGCGCCTTATCTGAAAACTCTTTCTCGATATGTGTGAGGAATGCTTCAAAATCCGTACTTTCCTCATGGAATGCAACACGGCCGCTCTCTAAGAGCGAAAGGTTTAAAATATCATCCATACAGGAACGCAGAAACTGTGCCGACATCTCAATCTTGTCAAAATTTTCCAGAACCTTTTTTTCATCGCCAAGATTTGCCCTGCTCAGATAGGAAAGTCCGATAATTGAATTAAGGGGCGTACGGATTTCATGGCTCATGCGCTCTAAAAATTCACTCTTGGAACGATCCGCACGCTTTGCCGCCAGCATTGCATCATAAATCTCTCTCTGGCGATTCTGTTCTTCTTCATAATTATCCGTAACATCTCTGCGCACAAAAACAAGGGTCATTTTTGTCTTGTCATAATAGTGGATATTCATTGATTTCCGACGGTATTCCCCGCCGCACAACAAACGGTAATTAATGACGAAACGTTCTTTTTTCTGTAAATTTGCCAGCAGACGCTCCAGCCTCAACTCTCTTCCGCTCCTCTCTCTGTCTTCCGGATGGACATACTCTGGAATTGCCATATCATTGACTTTCTGATAATCTCCATCTATTGGCGGCATAACATCCGCATCCTCATTGGTAACGATGGTATGTACCATCCCGTCTGCCAGATCTACATATGAAATAAAATCAATTTCTTCTTTTATAACGCTCTCCAAAATTGCCCGCTGTTTTTCCATAGTATGTTCCTTTTCCGATCCATTTTCACTGTGCTGCTCTGATTTTATGAAACCTGTTTTTTATTATAACAGTTTTATTTCCTGTTTTAAATAGAAAACCAAAATAAACTGTATCTAAAGTCCTATTTTTGTTACTATTCGTAATCTTCCAGAAAACTGTGAAGTCCCATACCTGTATGATATGCAATCACAGTATTTAAATTTACATTTTCCACACTTTTAAAGATATTTGCCGCAATTCCGGGATTTATGTTTTCAAATTCCTCCAGCAGACGTTTTACTTCTTCCTGCTGGTCTGAAAAGTCCTCTTTCGTTCCTGTTACCATTCCAAACTCCATATTCCATTCTTTCAGATCCTGCTTATGCACCAGATAAAACGGGCGGATAACCTCTATGCCGCCAAAGTCACGCTCCTTTTCTTTTGGCATCAGAGTACTGATTTCTCCCCTATACAGCACGCCCGTAAGTATCATTTCTATCACATCCTCATAGCAGTCTGCCACTGCTAACTTATTACAGCCGGAGTTTTTTACGTCATCCACAGAATGGAGTTTTTGCACCGGAATACCAGTCTCTTCTGCAATCCGGATAAATTTCCCGTTATTCTCCTCTTCGAATGAAAAAAAATCCACCTCGAAATCAATCTTTCTGTGGCGTTTTATCTCCTGAAAACATTTTGCAAGGATCAGTCCATTCCCGTCCTGTGCAATACAGACTGCAACATGATCGTCGTCTTCCACTAACCGGTAGGTGTTGATTGCTCTTGCAAAACGTGAAAATATTGTCTTATGATATTTTTTGCGAAGACTAAGCTCCGCTTCTTCTTTTCTTGTATCTCCCATGGAAACTCCATTCTTGTTTTTTTGCTGAAAATTCACTCTATAATAAATTGTACACGTTCTAAACACACTGTCATCAGGAACAATAAACAATCGAATGCGCGTTCCCCAGACATTCCGGTGCCAAGAATCAGTATAATTTCTCCGCAGAGGGAAGTCAATTTCTAATATCAAAAAAAGAACTTCCCGGTCTGAAAAATTTTCATGACCGTTCCGTTCTTTTTCCGTTGTGCTAATAGCAAAAATAATGCCCACCAATTTTGACCTCCACATGTTCCGTCAGCGGAAATGTGGAAAAATACATTGTATCATCTCTTAATATTCTGGTTTTTCCGTCCAGCACCTGCTGGATGGAGTCATATTCCTTCTGTGTCGGTTTTGCCCTGTCCCTGTTTTTAAAAGAACAGAACTGTACCGGATTTTTCTGGCTTAAAACCTCATAAAGTGTATCCGGATACACATCACTTCTCATACGGTTAAACACAACCTCCACAACCGCCTGCTGTCCTTTCACCGGTTCTCCCTGTGATTCTAACCAGACGATCCTTGCAAGCAGCTCTGTTTCATCCGGCGATAAAGTGATATGCCAGCGGTTTTCCGGTGCAGCCGGTGCCGCCTGCGTTTCCTGCACGATTTGTGCAGTCTGCTCTGCCGGAGTTTCCTGCACCGCCTGTGCAGCCTCCTCCATCTTTGTTTCTTTCGTGGTTCTTATTTTTTCCTGCATCAGATCATCATCATATGCAGATGTTACTATCATACTTTCTTTTTTTTCGATTCCTGTTTTTTCATCTGATTCTGGCGTAAATGAATGTGCAAAACGTATTGATCCTGCTGCAAGTCCCTCCATTGCCGGAACTTCTTTGATCTTTACGTCTTCTTTCATGTTGGATGCTGCAGTCAGACTGACGATAAAACTAAACAGCACTGCCGCGCCCAATATTCTCTTTCTCATTTTGCTCCTTTCCTCAAGAATGATACATATATGTCAACATGACGAATGCCGTCATTTGATACAGGCACATATCATACTTAGGTTATATCCAAAAGTCAAATTTTTTATACATGTTTTCCCGAAAAAAAATTTGCTTATTTTTACTCAATTTTTTGATATGTGTCCTGTTTTTTATCAGCCATTCATCCATCCGAAATTATGTTCGAATAAGGTAGAACTGACCAGGTAAACAAAAAAACACCCGTTTTTTCGGATGTTTTTTGAAATAATTGCCAAATTTATTACTACGTTTTTCGGATGTTTTTTATAAAAAACAATCTTTTTATCTTCGATAAGCACATTCTTTATTGCTGCAGGATGCACAGATTCCGGTACTTTTGTCACCACATTTTTCTGTTTCAGCAGCATTCCATTTTACTCCTGCACCGGAACTTTCCCCGGATTTCTCCCGGAAATTCCGCTTAGATTCCACTTTCAGACTTCCACCGGAAAGTTCCGCTAAAAACATCACGCTTTTTTTGGGTTCCATGCAGTATGCCTGATTGCAGGTAATCCGATTCTGTCCCATCTCTGCTAAAAGCTGTGCCATTTTTTCAAAAGGAAGCCCCTCCTCCGAGCCAAAAAAATGATAAGATTCAAGGCGCTGTTTCAAATGTGCCTCTGCCCACCTCTGAAACATGTCATATCCTTTCCGCAAAAGCTCCCAGCAGATCGTCTCAACTGCATATGCTTCTCTTAAACGCTCTGTGCTGCTATAACGGTTCTCGAGCTCATCTACCCTGCTCCCCAGCGTAAATATCCCGATTGCATAATTTTCTTCTCTGCACAGATTCAGGATCTGTTCACACTGACGCCTCGTCATGCAGTAAAATCCTTCCTCCCCGGCAAGGCATTCGCGCAGTTCCCCTGCAACTTCCTTTAGCATTTCCATATCTTTTTGCTCATAATGGTAATGCTTTAAAATTTCCACAAGGAAATCGTGTGTCAGTTCGTTTTTTAAATTAGTATGAATAAATTTCTCTTCTGTCACTTATTTTTCCGTCTCTGCTTTCTTTTTTAAAAACTGCATGATAATATCATAATTTTCCGCTTCGTGGGGAAATGTGCAGTGCATGCAGGATTTGATGACTCTGCCCTTACTGTTAATATATTCCGGATTGCCCGGACAGTGTTCTCTCTCATACAGCGGACAAAAACAGAACAGGCAGTTCATCTCATCATTTTCCACCTCATGACACGGATAATATTTACATGCCCTGTTTTCAAAATAACGATAGGAATTTTCCAAGGTCAATGCTCCTTTACGATCACAATGGTAAGATAACCGGAGGTATCATCTAACTTTTCCACCTCTGTGGTTATTTTTTCATTCATCATACCACAGTTTTCTACCGAATACACTTCCAGTCTGCTATCTTTTTGCTGTTTTTGCAGCATCTGCTTTAATTCTCCTAATTTCTTCCCGGACTTCATATAAATTCTGGTTCCGGAAAATTCTGCTGTTTTTCCTATCTCATAGGATGCCGGTATCACATGGATCTCTTCTTTATTGTCCGCTAACGATATTCCAAGTGCCCCCGCCGCCGCACAAAAAGACGGGACTCCGTTTACGATATGTGCCTCATAGCCGCCTTTTACCACACGTTTATGGATATACTGGTAAGTGGAGTAAACCGTCGGATCTCCGATCGTCAAAAAAGCCACCTGTCTGCCGTTATCTAATAATTTTTTTATCTCAAGACAGATCTGCTCATGCGCCGCGGTAAGTCTGCTCTCATCCTTTGTCATCGGAAAGGGCATACATATCAATTCTTTTTCTGCAATTTTCCCACATGCCTCTTTCATGATTCCGTAGGCGATGCAGTCCTCTTTGCTTTTTGCCGGGAGTATCACGGTATCGCACTCTCCAACGATCCGTACCGCTTTTAATGTGACCAGCTCCGGGTCACCAGGTCCGACGCCGATTCCGTAGAGTATCCCTGTTTTTTCTGTATTTTTCACGGTTGTATTCCCCTGTTTTTACTTAAATTCTGTTCCTGTGTTTTCACTTCATATTTTTTGTATTTCACAACAATTTATTTATCCTGCTGCATTAAAATGCTTCCCTAGCTATTTACTTCTGACCTGTCCGCATAATTTTTTGCCTTTTTTACAAAATTTTCCGCAAATTGCGGCGCAGATGGATAATAAAGATGCGGAAATCCCACAAAGCATGAATTTTTATCAAAAACACAGTCATATTTTTTCCCACTTACCGGTTTTAATGCCACACAGTCATCACCGTTTGCGGTGCTGTCGAAATAATGAAATTCATGCCCTTTTATGCTGCCATTTTCCGGCAGAAAGTTTGATTCTTTTTCCGTAAGTTCAATGTACCCGAAACGAACCAGTTTCCCTGTGTAAAAGCAGTCTCCCGGCACAACGCCTGCCATCTCATAAACATGATGCTCTGTATCTTCCATCGTCTGATGCAGATACATAAATCCGCCACACTCAGCAACGATCGGCATCGCGAGTTCCGCCTTTTCCCTGATATCCGCAAGCATCGTCTTATTTTCAGATAATTCTTTCGCATAGAGTTCAGGGTACCCTCCCGGAAGCAATAGACCGTCCGCTTCTTTTGGCACACTTCCATCATGAAGCGGTGAAAAAAATACAATCTCTGCGCCGGCTTTTTCAAGTGCCTTTAAGTTGTCCTCATAATAAAAACAGAACGCTTCATCGCGTGCCACGGCAATCACGGGTCTTTTTCCGCTTTTTTGCAAATGTACTTTCTGCTTACCGTAACTGTCTTTTTCTAATGTGCTGCCTTCCGGCAGTTCTGATGCCCCCTCCGCGATTGCGAAAAGCCTGTCTATATCGACGGTCTTTTCTAACATATCCGCCGTTTTTGCCAGCAGTTCCGCCATCTTTTCTACTTCTTCCGGGCGTTTAAGTCCCAAATGTCTGCTCTCTAAAAGAATCTCCTTCTGGTTTGGAAAATATCCAAGAACTTCTACTGGAAAACTCTTCTCGATCTCCGGCCGTATCGTCTCAAAAAATGCGCCGGAGGTGCGGTTTAAAATAATTCCACGGATCAGATGAATCGTATCATAGGAAAGAAAACCGGCGATCAGCGGAAGAATGCTCCTCCCCATTCCGTGCGCATCGATGACTAAAATGACCGGCGTGTCTGTCACCGTCGCAAGGTCATAGGCAGATCCTTCTTTCCGGATCCCGCCTAACCCGTCATACAGTCCCATTACGCCTTCCATCACAGAGATATCTGCATTTACTGCAGACTCCATAAACAGTTCTGCCGTCATTTTCTCCCCGGTAAAAAACGTATCCAGATTTTTCGATGGTATTCCAAGTACCGTGCGGTGAAACATCGGATCGATATAATCCGGTCCACACTTAAATGCCTGTACTTTTTTCCCCTGTCTTTTTAATATTTCAAGCAGTGCACAGGTGATCGTAGTCTTTCCGCTTCCACTTCCTGTCGCGCCAATCAGTATTCTTGGTGTCCTCATGACTCCGTCCCTCCTGCAAAATAAAACGACAGGATAAACACCGGATTTTCCGCCTGCATCAGATGGTAACGTCCCGCCTTTTTCGCACGGCTGACTGACATCTGGATGATTTCTTCCTGTTCCACCGGAAACTCATTTAATATAGAAGAAACAGCCCCAACCGTCTCTAACGTAATTGCCGTCACTACCACACGCATACGCGGATTTTTCCGGTATAAATCCGTTAATATCTCCTTTAAACTGCCATTGCTTCCACCGATAAATGCATGAGTTGGAACCGGAAACCCTGTAAGTGCCCCGGGTGCCTCCCCACAGATCACTTTTACATTGGCAAGTCCATACTTTGTGCAGTTCTTTTCGATCAGTGCGACAGCCTCCTGTTTTCGCTCAATGGCATAGACGGTAAGATTGTCTGACAGCCTTGCCATCTCGACCGCGATTGAGCCTGTCCCGCTTCCGATATCATAAACCACCGCGTCGGGTGTCAGGTGCATTTTACAGATTGCCGCCTCCCGGACTTCCTCCTTTGTCATCGGCACCTTATCCCGGCAAAATGCGTCATCCGGCAGACCATGCGTCAGGAATTTTGGATCAGAATTCTTTTTTTCTCCCGAAATCCCCTGATTCTGGATCAGACAGGTATAAAGTCCCTCGTCGGTAAGCTGCATACATTCTTCCGGGGACAATGTTTTTATCTGTTCCACCGGATAGGACAGCGCATATCCGACCGTCACAGTCGTCTCTTTTAATCCACATTCGATCAGCCGCTTCCCGATTTCGCGGACGTCCGAAACACCGGATGTAATAACAAACACTTTTTCTCTCATCCCTGCCGTTTTTATCAAACGCTCCATCTGGTCTGTCCCATGCAGGCTGACGATTTTAGCATCCTGCCAGCTGTTACCACTGCGCGCAGCCAGATAAGAAACCGAGGAAATCCCAGGACAGACGGACACCTCCGTGTTCTCCCTGCCCTGCAATGCCTGCACCATTTTTTCTGCACCGCTGTAGAATCCGGTATCGCCGGAAAATAAAATGACTGCATGGAAAATGGCTTTCCCACTTTTTTCACCTGCATCATCAAGGCATGGAAGAATGTCTTTTGCCAGATAATACGGCAGTCGTTCCGCAGCTACATTCCATTGCGCCGGCACCGCATCCAGCAGTCTTTTTGCCCCGAATAACAGATCTGCGCCTTTTATACGCTCCGCCGCTTCCTCTGTGATCAGTTTTGTATTTCCCATGCCGATCCCGACAAGAGATACCTGCATCTGTTTTCTTCGAATGTGTTTACCGGTCAAACGTTCTATTTCCTGAAGAATTTCCTCTAGGTTTTCCTTTTGCTCCCCGTTCTCCGCCTCCGGGTTTTCGATCACAAATACCGATACCCCTGCCTTTTTCGCGGCACTGATCTTCTCTGAAAATCCACCGGACGCACCGCTCTCTTTTGTGACCATATAACGGATCTGATACTGATGGAGAAGTGCAAGGTTCATTTCCTCGGAAAACGGGCCCTGCATGGCAATGATCTGTCTCCCTAAAATGCCGTTTTTATGACAGATCTCTATGCTCTCTGTCCCTGGCAGGACACGGACAAACAGCCGCTCCCTCAATGCCTCATTTTCGCAGTAACAGTGCAGTTCCTTACTTCCCGTTGTAAGAAGAATATTGCCACTGGTCTGCTCTAACGCACGGACACATTCCTGCTGTGACTTTACATAAATTACATCGCTGTCATCTCCGGCCGACTGCAGTGTCCGCCGCAGACGATAATACGGAAGTCCTGCCTGTGCGGACGCCTGCCTGATATTAGAAGAAACCACGACCGCATAGGGATGCGTTGCATCAACGATTGCAGCATAGTCTCCCTTTTGCATGAATTCTTTCATTTCTTCTTCCGTAAGTCTTCCGGTGTAAATATTCCGGTACTGCCCCTCGGTCATGACCTCATGCCCATATCCCGTGGCGACACAGACATCCGCGCAGATCCCGGATGCATCTAAGATATCCGCTAACTGTCTGCCCTCTGTGGTGCCGGAAAAAATCAATATCCGTTTCATATATGATATCCTCTTTTAGTGACGAGATGTCCGTCTATGATCTTTGTCTCTGAATTACCGATAAACACGGTCGTAAACATGTTGACCTGACGGTCCCGCAATTCTTTTAACGTGCAAAGTTCCATTTTTGACTCATCTCTTCCGATATTTTCCACATATCCGCACGGGCGTGTCTCCTCAACTGTCTCTAACAGAATATCACAGGCACGCATCAGATAGTCCGCACGTTTTCTGCTGGACGGGTTGTAGATCGCAATCGCAAAATCCCCATCCGCCGCCGCTCTTAAACGTTTTTCTATTTTTTCCCACGGCGTCAGTAAGTCACTTAAGCTGATTACGCAGAAATCATGGTTTAATGGTGCTCCAAGGCACGCTGCTCCACTAAGTGCAGCGGTGACGCCCGGCACGACACTAAGTTCACAGTCCGGGTAACTTTCCCCGATCTCATACATCAAAGATGCCATTCCATAGACTCCCGCATCCCCACTGCAGATCAGGGAAACTTTTTTCCCTTCCCTCGCCTTCTCAAAACAGAGGATGCAGCGCTCCCGCTCCTGCTTCATCGGTGTAGAAAGCTGCTCTTTTTCCGCAAATGCTTCGCCTAACAGTTTTAAATAAACCTGATAGCCGATGATCGTATCGCATGCCAGCAGTGTATCATACGCCTGCATCGTCATCATTGCTTCTTCTCCCGGTCCCATTCCCACAATATATATTTTATGTTTCATCAAATCTTACACTCCATTCCCGCTCAGCTATCGCAAGCGTCATTCCGTTTTTTGCCTTCTTTTTGAGCAGTAACCTGCCCTGTACTAACATTTTTTTCTGATTTTCCCTGCTGTCACAATTTTGCTGCATATACGATTTTTCTTTTCCCTCACTGCCACATCCAGGCTGCTTTATTTTCTCTTTGTCTTCTTTCCTGCATGCTGCAAGCGCTGCGCGTTCACACACATTGTCCACGCCGACTGTCTGTGACACAAATGCCGAACCGCTGAAGGTTCCCGGCACTTCTTTTAAGACTTCTTTCGGATACGTCAGAAAGTCCAGCCCATATTTTTTTACAAATTCTAAAAATCCCGGTTCTTCTTTTTTCAGATCGATCGTGGCAAGCGCTGTAACTGCCTGTATGGATATCTGTTCCTGTTCTAATGTCTCTAAGACAAACTGCCCGATCTCCTCACAGGATTTTCCCTTTTTACAGCCCATGCCAAGGATGATGGTGCGGGGGATCAGCCAGAGCGGATCTGTATGCGTTTTAACATCCACCTGTTCATCTATGACCTGACTCTTTGGAATATTTTTTACCGGATACCTTGCAGAAATCACAACATCCGGTATAGATATATGGTCCTGTTCTTTTTTCACCGACCACTTTTGTGGCGGATTTTCTTCACATGTTGTTATGTCAGATATCAGTACCGATTTTGGTATCTCTCCTTCCACCCGCCCGCCTGTCATTATCATAATCTTCTTTCCATCGAGAATTTTCGACGAAATTCCTGCAATTTTCTCTTTATTCTGTATGAAAAGTCCATTTTCTTTCGCAAAAACATCCACGGCAAACGCATGATTGACATCGGTTGCCGTTGTTATGACAGGCACTGCACCGATCCGTTTTGCAAGCAGTCCTGCAAGTTCATTTGCTCCGCCATAATGTCCGGACAAAACCGGGATAACAAACTGTCCCGCCTCGTCCACCACCAGAACCGGGATGTCTGTCAGTTTATCACGCAGAGAAGGTGCCATGGCGCGCACCGCGATTCCGCATGCGCCGATCCAGATGACTGCTGTCTTTTTCCCATTTCTGTTTTGTTCGAAACGCGCGCGCATCCAGTCGTAGATGCTTTCTTTGACATAAACCGGATTTTTGCCATTGGCACGATTGTGTTCCCGGATCCACTCAGTCTGTATCTCTGCATCTGATATTTCCTGATATCTGCCATACTTTGTATACAGACACACTTCGTACCCTTTCCCACACGAATACAGACATTCCCGTATCTTTGCCGAGAGTTCTATCCCGCGCCTGGTAAAACTCATGATATCGATCTGCATGTGTTACTCCTTCTTTTTACGGAATTCCGTTTCAAAATCCGGCGCATACAGTTTTGAGCGCGCGCAGCGTTTATTTGCAAGAACATTTCCCACCAGAACCAGTGCTGTTTTCGTAATATTATGTTTCTTTGCAACCAACGGCAATGTTTCCACTGTACACAGGTATGCTTCTTCTTCCGGCCAGCTCGCCTTATACACTAACGCTGCCGGGGTGTCTTTCGTATACCCACCTGCCACAAGACGTCTGGAAAGTTCCTCTAACATACCGGTACTTAAGTAGATCGCCATGGATGCCTGATGTGCTGCAAAACTCTCGATACTCTCTTTTTCCGGCACCGATGTTTTTCCTGCCATGCGGGTAATAATAAGGCTCTGTGAGACCTCCGGCAGTGTATATTCGATCTGCAGAGATGCAGCTGCACCAAAGCAGGCGGAAACTCCCGGACAGCTCTCATAAGAAATTCCAAGTTCATCGAGACAGTCCATCTGCTCCCTGACTGCGCCGTAAAGACTTGGCTCCCCGGTATGCAGGCGCACTACCATCTTGCTCTCCGACTCTGCCTTTCTCATCACTTCGATCACTTCCTCTAACGTCATCGTGGCACTATTATATATCTCACATGCCTCTTTGGTATAGGAAAGCAGCTCCGGATTTACCAGTGATCCTGCATAGATCACCACATCCGCCTTTTCTAACAGTTTCATTCCACGCACCGTGATCAGATCCGCCGCCCCACAGCCGGCACCTGCAAAATAAATCATCTTTTCTCCTCCTTCAGTCTCGCAAGCAGCTCTGCCGCCCCTGCACTCTCTCCAAGTCCTCCGTGCTCGTTGGAATACAAAATACACGCGACCGCAATTTTCCCTGCGGCTCTTTTATTCAGGTAAAACATTATCTTTTGCATGATCAGTTCCATCGTCTTTTCGCACAATCCGGCTTTTTTCAACACATTAACCGCCTCTTCCGTTGTCACGCAGGAAAGGATCTGACGTGCCGTATCTGCATCGGCACCCGCTGACAGAGCAGATGACGTGATCAGTTCCATCCGGCAGTCTCCTTCCTGCGAGTGTGTGTTCATGATGCCGCCGGCGACTTTTATCAGCTTGCCGATATGACCGGTCAGAAGCATGGCTTCAAATCCATTTTCCACCGCCATATCGATCGTATCTCCGATAAAATTACTGCATTTTACACTCTTATCGAGATCATAACCATAAGTCCGTTTCATATAATCCAGTCCGTAATTTCCCGGTGAGACTGCCACAATGGAATACCCCATGGCACGCTTCTGATTTAACTCTACCCGGATTGTTTCAAGCAGTGCCCTGCTGCTCATCGGCTCCACAATACCGCTCGTCCCAAGGATGGAGATTCCGCCTGTGATGCCAAGTCTCGGATTAAACGTCTGTGCCGCAAGCGTCTCCCCCTCCGGCACGGAAATTTCCACCAGAAGATCTGCCGTTTCATCCGTGAGCGCACAGACTTCCCGCACCTCTTTTTCGATCATCTCACGCGGCACATGATTGATGGCTGCATTTCCGACCGGCTGGTCTAATCCCGGTTTTGTAACACGTCCGACACCATATCCCCCGTCGATTACGATTCTCTGTAAATGCGCGGACTGCCCTTTTTGCTGCATGCTGCCATCCATCGTACTCTTTTGCCGATGCACGGACGGTTCTTTTTGCTGTATGCCGCCGTCAATCCTTGAAACCTCTGCCACGATATGTGCGCCCGTCGTAATGTCAGGATCATCTCCGCCATCTTTGATCACGGCACAGCTCACTGCAGTTTCACTTCGCCGGATATCCGTGATTTCAGCATGATACCGAATCCCTTTTGGCGTCTCGATCTCTATCTCATTTTTTATTTTTCCGGTGATCAGCATATATGCCGCCGCTTTTGCCGCCGCTGCCGCACAGCTTCCGGTCGTAAATCCGTAACGCATAGGTATCTCCATTTCCATTTGTAAATATCAATCCACCTTTTTCGCTGCATCCTCCCGCCGCACTTCATACAAAAGTGCATTACAGATCGCAGCAGCCACATTGCTGCCTCCTTTTCTTCCCCGGTTCACGATACATGGCACATCTGTGTGCAGGATCATTTCCTTTGCCACCTCCACATTGACGAATCCGACCGGAACTCCGATGATAAATGCAGGACGGTAAATTCCATCACAAATCAGCTCATACAAACGGATCAGTGCCGTTGGTGCGTTGCCGATGGCAAATATGACCGGCTTGTCCAGTTTTGCCGCATGTTCCATGGAAACGACCGCCCTTGTCACCTTGCGTTCTTTTGCCTCTCCTGCAACCTCCTCGTCCGCCATAAAACAATGCGTCATTCCACCATGTGCCTCAAGCACTTTTTTGTTGACACCGGAGAGCGCCATATTTGTGTCTGTCACGATGTCCGCTCCTGTGCGGATCAGGTGTTTTGCAATCTCCACTGCATTCTCCGAAAAAGTAAGTGTATCTGCATATCCGAAATCCGCACTCGTGTGGATCACTCTTTTTGTCACCGGCTCCTGCTCTTTCGGGATCACAATACCGCGTTCTTCCAGTTCTTTTGTAATAATTGCAAAACTGCGCCCCTCGATCTCTTCCGGCAGCACAAATTCTACTGCCTGCGCATTTCCATGGATCTCTCTCAACACCTCTGCAAATATCCGGTTCTGTTCTTCCGATTTTACCGCAATCCGGTAATAACCTCTCTGGAGTCCCCGGAAATTACTACAGTCACGGATCAAAATGCCGCGCTGTAAAAAAAGTTCATCCAGCTTTTTTTCACTGTAAAACAACAGATAATCTGCATCGGAATCATACACTATGCATCCTGCCGCCTTTAATTCTTCACGCAAAAACAGCCTTTGCGTCTGTATACAGGTCACAGTGCGTGCAACATATCCCTGCTCTTTGATTGCAGCGACTCCTGCCCTCTGGGCGAATACCGAAAGATTCCACTCCGGCAGCTGCAATCTGATCTTTTCCGCCAGAGTCTGTTCACAGACCAGATACCCAAGCCGCACCCCCGGAATCGCATATAATTTGGTAAATGCACGCACCACGACCACATTCGGAAATTCTTCTAAATAACTTAAAAAGGAATATTTCTGTTCTTTTCCGGTCAGTTCCATAAAACACTCATCCAGCACCAGTGTAATGTCACATTGTCTGCATTTTTCTGCAATTTTAAATATCAGTTCCGGCTCAACCAGATTTCCGACCGGGTTATTTGGATTTGCCAGAAACACCAGAGAAATGCTCTCATCTAGTGCATCAAGGATCCGTTCGGTCAGGCAGAATTTTTCCTCTTTTTTCATCTCATAAAAAATAACTTCACAGTCCAGCGCCTTTGCCGCCTCTTCATATCCTAAAAAGGACGGCACCGGGATCAGTATTTTCGATGGTTTTACTGCGTGTAAAACGGCATGGAACAATTCTGACGCACCATTTCCAAACACAAGCTTTTTCTCTGATATCCGCAGCTGTTCTGCAACTGCATTTGCAAGTTCCTGTGCATGGATATCCGGGTAATGTTCCGCCTCCTCCACCGCCTGATGAAGTGCTTCCCTTACCGAGTCCGGCATTCCAAGCGGATTGGTGTTCACCGAAAAATCCAGTCTTATCTGATTGCGGTATATATCTCCTCCGTGGTACTGCATTCCTTTATTTCTCTCTTTCTGTAGTCTGTTCTTTTATTTTCGGACATTGAAACAAAACGAAACCACGCTTTGTGTGATTTGTCGTTCCAAAAATATAGATATATCTTTCGTATTCAGAGTATAACACAAAGTGCCATCTGTACACAATTTTTTGTGTTACAGACGGCACTTTGTAATCTATTCTTTTAATTCTCCTGATTTACAAAACTTTCTAAAAGAATGGGCGAATAAACAGAATACTATAAATAAGTTAAAATATGAAGCTGATCACACGCCAGATGAAAAGGTAAGACTTTATCTATTAAAGCGAATTAATGAT
>OGDF01004517.1_pt1 | contig 15733 bp, 10 predicted proteins | sample 1570141 | NCBI WGS metagenome assembly OGDF01 (sample SAMEA4370581, study PRJEB24528) | human gut metagenome | reverse complement strand
ATCTATTACAAAATGTCGAGTTCGCGGATTTGCGATGGATTTTCGAGGATAGATTCATTTTCGAAGAAGGAGTGTACCGGGCGTACACGACTGATGAGAAAAGGAATCTAGACCGAAAAGACACGCAAATCACCAACTGCCGGAGGCGCCGCCACCCCCAAAGGAGCCGCCGCCGAATCCGCCAAACGACCCGCCAGAACTGCTGCCGCCGGAATAACCGCTGGAGGAACCTGAAGAAGGACCGTAGAATATGACAGGACCACCGCTGCGGTGAGAACCGCCGGAACTGCCGCCATTCTTGCCGGAATTCTTGTTTTTTCTGGAGAATGCTATAATGGCAAGAAACATTATAAACAAGAATAGAATCAGTACTATACCGTCACCCTCTTCTTCATCACTGCCATCTCGAGGCTCGGAGATTTCTCCGCTTGCAAGTCCCATAAGGACATCTACAGCCGCATCGACGCCGCCGAAATAATCATTTTCTTTAAAATGAGGGATAATATCGTTCTCGATAATTCTCTTGCAATATGCATCTGGAATGGCTCCCTCAAGACCATAACCGATCTGGATGGAAACCTGTCCGCTGGAAGACTCTGTCTTAGGTTTTACGAGGAGCACGATACCATTGTTGAAGTCTTTGGAGCCGACTCCCCAAGCTATACCTATCTTGGTGGCAAACTCGGCAGGCTCATATCCGTTCAGGTCAGAAACCGTAACGACAGTAATCTGATTGGACGTAGAATCATCGAATGCAACCAATTTCTGCTCAAGTGAACTAATCTGAGATGCAGAGAAAATCTGCGCAAGATCATTCACAAGCCGCTGAGGCTGAGGTCTCTGCGGAATATCATCAGCCGCAGAAACAGAAAAGGCTGCCATTATATTCATGACGACAAGAGACAGCGTCACGACAATGGCAGCCAAATATTTCTTATAAGATTTCACGACTCCTAGAATTCTACCTTAGGCGCGTTCTCCGAACCTTCAGCAGCCTTGAAATAACCCTTAGGGGTGAAGCTGAATATAGAAGCTATAATGTTCTGAGGGAAGCTGCGGATAAGAGTGTTATACGACTTTGCAGTTTCGTTGAACTTCATTCTCTCTGTAGAGATTCTGTTTTCAGTACCCTCGAGCTGAGCCTGAAGTTCAAGGAAATTCTGGTTCGCCTTCAAATCAGGATATCTTTCCACAGTAACGAGGAGACGTCCCAATGCGCTTCCGAGCTCGCCCTGAGCAGCCTGGAATTTGGCGATATTCTCAGCAGTAAGCTGACTAGGATCCACTGTTGTCTGAGTAGCCTTCGCACGAGCTGCTACCACAGCCTCAAGTGTACCGCTTTCATGCTCTGCATATCCCTTTACAGTAGCGACAAGATTAGGAATGAGGTCTGCACGGCGCTGATAAACGTTCTCCACCTGAGACCAGGCGCTCTGAACCCCTTCATCTGCCGATACCATACCATTATATGTGTTCTTACACCATCCGAAAAGACCTAAGGCCACTACTATGGCCACGATCCATAAAAGCTTTCCTTTTTTCATTTCAATGTAGTTTTAATGGTTATTATTCAGCATCGCGAACACACCTTACAGACGCAAGGAAGGAATCCTTGTGTGCTGTTCCCCTCATGACATCAGGTCTGTTCATGTTAATCATTCTGTAAACGCCCTGCTCCTCATCGTGAGATTCAGCAGACCAATATACCGCGTAATCCAAGTCGTTTTTAAAGGACGCTCCGGTAGAACGCATCTCTCCATATCCGGTAGGAATCGCAGCGAATCCTGTCGAATTGGTAATCTTCACAGCCGGCCAGTAAGTCCACATTCTGGTTCCGTTGAATGAAGCATTCGCCATCATAGCACCGCCCACTCCCAAGAAATCCGTAGCAGCATCTTCGCCTTTATATCCGCCGACTTTGGCAAGTGCAAGCCAATCAGCATCAGTCGGAAGTCTCCATCCGTCAGGACAAGCATCCTGTGCCTCTGTCCAAGTATAGAACTGACCGAAAACAGGGTCCACGGCAGGAGAATCCAAATAAGAATGTCCATCATCCGTATAAAGGTTCCTGACAAGCCAGTCCAAATCGCCTATAGTCTTGTAATACAGGTAATAACCTGTTCTTTCATCCAAGAAAGTCGGAGTCTCGGCATCGATATCGTCACCGCTCATGGTCCCCCCGATCTCAGGATCGACCATAGTACAGTAGTATGATGCAGACTTGGTATAATATCCGTCAGCGAAAGCCACACATGAAATCGTAAATGTCATCAAAGTAGTATCTTTCACCGTAAAAGTATAAGTTCCGTCCACAGAAGCGGGATCTCCTATACGCCTCGTAGTGTCACGTTTCGTATACAAAGGAGACGCCGTCCAATAATATCCGATGTCTACAGTATTTTTAGACAATCCCTTAGGAACAGCCTTAACCACTTCACCTTTACGCACATACGCAGGAGAATCGAAATCCAAAGTACCCGTCAGTGTTCCCTGTGTAACCGAATCATCTTTATCTTTCTTGCACGAAACAGATGCGAAAAGTGCCGCAACTGCAATGCACGGCATAATAACCTTACTAAATTTCATTTTTATCCAAAAATATTTCCTCACTATGCAAATATCGTTATTTCCAGTGATAATTTCATAACTTTCTCCAGAAAAACCCATACATTTGTACAAATACTTTGCCGAAATCGGCCACATGTCCCGATCAGGCACAAAAACATTGACATTCATGAAAATCTTGAAAGCGGCGGCAGCCATTTTCATCGCGGCGACATTAGCCGCATCTTGCGATAACTCAAGCAGATACGTACTCATTCAGGGATACGCCCAGGGCGGCACATACAGCGTCAAGCTGAACTTGAACGGCGAAAAAGGACGCATCCACAAGAATGCAGCAGTCCTGAAAACCGAAATCGATTCGATCCTGAACGTAATCGACACTACACTTTCCGGCTACAACAAGGGCTCCCTCCTGAGCAGATTCAACTCAGGAAAATCCATACCGTCAGCACGTTACGACATGTTCGAGGATATCTATACACGCGCATACGACTACTACGAGGAGACCGGCGGCGCATTGGACGTAGCCTCAGCCCCACTGTTCGACCTCTGGGGATTCGGTTTCACGCGCGACTCGCTACCGTCAGAGAGCCAAGTGGACTCCGTAAGGCATTCCTGCGGAATGGCCAGGCTGAAGCGCGACATGCACACCGCCGTCGATGCCGAAGGCCAGCTGAATCCCCGCAACCTGCTGACTGACAGCGCAAAGGTATTTGTCAATGCCGATGTAACGTCGCCCGTAAAACTGAATTACAACGCCATCGCGCAAGGCTATAGTTGCGATGTCGTAGCAGATTATCTTTATAGTTTAGGCGTTAAAGACATGCTCGTGGATATCGGCGAAATCTACTGCGACGGCGTGAACCAGCAGGGCCAGCCATGGAAAGTCGGCGTGGACCGTCCATTCGACGGGAACAATAATCCGGGCGTCGACCTGGATGGAATCTGGCAGGGCGACGGAAGTCCATGCGGAATCGTGACGTCAGGCAACTACAGAAAATACTACGTGAAAGACGGCAAGAAATATGCACATACCATCGATCCGCGCACGGGATATCCTGTAGAGCATAACCTGTTGAGTGCCACTATCGTAGCAAAGAACGCCACGGATGCTGACGCTTTTGCCACATACTGTATGGTAATCGGCCTGGAAGAGGCTAAGAAGTTTATCGAAAGCAGGCCTGATAACATCGCGGGATACTTGATTTATTCCGACGAAAACGGAGACATGAAAGAATGGGCTTCCGAGAACTTCAACCTGATAAAGAAATAACCGGACAGTTATCTGGTATCGGTAACTATCCAGTCTGACTTCAGAGAGTTCTCATCCAGACGGAATGTCTGGGCAGGCAATTTCCCAGTCAGTTTCATCGACGGAAAACTGAAGTTAGATACTGAACCGTCAGCGAATTTTATGACCGCCTTCATGATAATCGGGGAGGCGGTTTTTTCTGAAAACCAACATGTCATAGATGCTATCTGCAGCACACTCTACGTTGCGGATTTCGGGACGAACACTACTTTCACGAGCGATTTTCCGCCTTCCACAACTTGAGATACAGACTTCGCATCATATTGGGTATCAAAACTTTTCAACAAAGAAACAGGATTGACAGCGGCATTGTCACCGCTTGCAATTTCTGCAGGAGATATCACCACTTCCATATTGTCTTCATCCTGCTCCCAGAGAGAATGCCCGTCACAATATATATTGTAATTGGCGGCGCTGATTACATAAGAATCTCCCTGAAGTTTCACGTCCCCTGACATGGTGTATGAACCTTTGCTGCCGGAAAACGCGCAAGTATAAGGAAACTCCAGGCATTTGCCTGTCAGAGAGGAGACAAACCGCATCCATACAGGCTGCGCACCTGCATTGACAAAACCCGTCAGAACCCAAAAGACACTGAAAAGAATTTTCAGGGATTTTTTCATATTTGCTGCTTTATAGTTTTCAGGAGAGCGTCGAGTTCTTCCATATCGCCGATAAGAACCTGGCGCGGCTTCGAACCTTCCTGCGGGCCCACGATTCCTGCGGACTCGAGCTGATCCATCACCCTACCGGCTTTAGCATATCCCATGCCAAGACGTCTCTGGAGGTCGGAGGTCGAGCCTTTCTGCGATGTAACTACCAGACGAGCAGCCTCTTCGAAGCGCTCGTCCATATCACTTGCATCGAGCATTGCGGTGCCGTCCTCACTCTTGTTTTCGTCAGGAGCCGGAAGGTAATAAGGAGTATTGTAGCTCTTCTTGTAACCTGTCTGAGCACCGATAAACTTGTTCAGCGCTAGAATTTCACTGTTGCTGATGAACGCGCATTGAACACGTTCCATCTCGACTCCGGCGTAATAGAGCATATCTCCCCTACCGATAAGTTTCTCAGCTCCAGGTGAATCCAGAATCGTCTGAGAGTCCACGCGGGAAATAACCCTGAATGCGATACGTGTCGGGAAGTTCGTCTTGATGGCACCGGTGATGATATCGACTGAAGGACGCTGCGTGGCGAGAACGATGTGGATTCCGGCGGCTCTACCCTTCTGGGCAAGACGGATAATCGAGTTGGTGATGCTTCGTGCCACATTCTTGCCTTCGCTTCCCGCTCCTGTAGACATGGTCAAATCGGCATACTCATCGATGATGGTGACGATATAAGGCAGGAATCTATGACCTTCAGTAGGAAGAAGATGCCTGTCACGATATTTGTCGTTGTACAACTTTATGTTGCTCACATAAGCCTTGCTGAGAAGTTCATAACGCTCGTCCATTTCGATACAGAGAGAGCGGAGAATCGCCTCAGCCTGAGGAGCTTTCTTCACGATGGCATTGGCCTTCTCATCCTCCTCATTGGCAGCATTCGGAAGAACGGCCAGATAATGGTGGAGCAACTCGTTATATGCCGAAAATTCCACCATCTTAGGGTCGATGAAAACCAACTTGAGCTCAGAAGGATGTTTCGAGTACAAGAGCGAGGCTATCAACACATTAAGGCCAACAGACTTACCCTGTTTGGTAGCACCGGCGACAAGCAGATGCGGTGCGTCCGCGAGATCGAACACCTTCACTTTCTGAGTAATGGTGAAGCCCATCGCTATCGGAAGTTCCGCCTTGCTCTCTCTGAAGGAAGCGTCATTCAGAAGCGCTTTAAGAGGCACAGTAGAAGGAGTATCGTTAGGGACCTCGATACCTACGGCATCAGGCAACATGACGATACGCACACCCTGCGCGTTCAACGCCATGGCGATTTCCCTGTGGAGATTCTGGATAGAAGAAATCTTCACGCCCTGGGAAGGGACTATCTTATAAAGAGTTACAGTAGGACCGACAACAGCCTTCACTTCGTCTACGCCGATTTTATATGTCTGGAGAGTTGCGCGGATTTTATAGTTATTGCGCATAATCTCCTGCTGAGGGACATTATGGATAGCATCGGCATAGTCACTGAGAAGATCCAATGTAGGGAACTTGTAATTCTCCAGTTCGTCCCTCACATCGATTCTAGGAAGTTCTTCCTGAACATCTGTCGTAAGTCCGGCGCTTTCGATGATTTGCACATCTTCAGACGGATTTTTGGCAGGAGCCGGAGACGGCTGCGGATGTACAGGCCGAGGTGCAGGTGAAGAAACAGTCTTGGAAACAGGCTGGCTTACAGGCTCCTCGACAGGTTCTGCAACCGGTTCTGGAACTGGCTGGATTACAGGAGTTTCAGCTTCAGCCTCAGCCTCAGTTTCAGCCTCCACTTTCTCTTCAGGATCCTTTGCAAGGAATGTAAAAGTATGTCTCGGCTTCTTTTCCACATCAGGAGAATCCTTCTTTTCACTGATAGCGAGATCTCCCTTGAACCAATCGGAGAATCTGCGACTGGTGAAGAACATCCAGATTACCAGAAGCACGCACAATATGAAGAAGGTGATAATACCACCTACCATGTTTTCCAACCAGATAACTGCGACTGCGCCACATTCTCCGCCAAGTCCCCCGCCCAACACATTTTCCAAACCGAAGCGGAAAGAAAAGAACGCGAGGAAAAAAGACAGAAGCACAGCGCCGGTAATGGACAGCACGATATTCTTCACGACTGGAAACTTGCGTTTCCCAAAAAGAAGACGCACCGAAAGAATAATCATGGCGAATACCACCGCGAATGCACCCAAACCGAACCAACGTCCCACGAGAAGCGCGGACAATGACATACCGGCCTTGCCTGCAAGGTTTGCAGATTCAGCTACCTCCTGCGCGGCAAGAAGGCTCTGATCCTGTTTCCAAGTAAACAGATATGAGAGGCAGCCGACAAGTGCAAGCACAGTCAAGACTGAGACCGCAAGTCCGGAAAACTTCCTGATTGCAGTCCCATGTTCTTCCAAATATTCCCTGATTTTCTTCATCTATCGTTTCTGATTTCCTTTTCGCCCAAACATTCTTCTCTGTCCGTTGTTTCCCGACTGTTTGCGTCCTAACGCAAAATCCATATTCATTCCCGGTCTCGAGAAATTAGTGTCCGAAGAGATTCTAGACAGTGTAAGTCCCTCTGGCACACGGATTCTATAATCAGATAACTTTTCTATGTCAGCAAAAATAGTCTCATCGGCCACACTGTCCTTGTTCCAGATAAGATACTGCTGCCTCATATACATCGCCAATGAACGTATCATGGCAGTCTTCTGTTCTCCGTCCGGTTCAGAAGCGATAAGATCGATGATGCTTTCGATATTGCGGCCGTAATGAGTGGCACGAATCGGTTTCTTCTCTATAGGAATCACATCCGGTTTAGTGGTCCTCTGTTCAGGAGACGGAATAGGATATGGTGAATCCACATCCAGTTCGTAACCTGCCATGATATAGAGATGATCCCAAAGTTTATGCTCCCAGTTATCTTCGCAATGCACCTGAGGGTTAAGGATTTCCATCACTCTTATGACAGCCCTGGCCTGTTCAGACCTCTTCGCCCTGTCCTTTATCGCCTTCACATCCTCTACCATTTTAAGGACATTACGTCCATATTCAGGCATCGCAAGTTTCTCACGCTCAGTATTATAATCCAACACAATCGGATTTTCTTCGTAGTATTTGTCCATAAAAAGCCTATTTGGGACAAAGATAACAATTTTTCCGCTCAATCCGAAACCGGAATCATCTATCCGCGCACAACTTTATCGTTCTCCACATACCACAAATAAGCCTCTACATCCGGATACCCCATACTCTTATACAATCTGGCATAATTACCTATCTGCCGCAAGTATTTCTTCTCCTCTTTTCCGAACTTATAATCCACCACTATCACCTTCTTTCCATCCACGATAACCCTGTCCGGACGATATACTTCCCCATCCACGTTTATGACTGAGCTCTCAGTAAATACTTTAGACCGGTCTGCAGGGAACCAGCCCAAACGAGACGCCGACTCCACACGTTCCTTCAGCATTGACAAAATTGAATCCCGGTCCTCCGAGCCTATACTTCCGGCCGCGAAGCTGGCTTCAACCGCCGCATCAAGATCCTCAGGGACAATCACTTCCGACAATATATCGTGCAGAACCACTCCGCGCAACCGGCCAGAAGCCCCGATTCCGACCGTCCCGTCCTCCGAGAAGAAATCCGCCGAGTCGCTGCTGAATTCGAGCCGCCCGAGGCCTTCTTCCGGGTTCAATGCGAATGAAGGATAACCGGAAGCATTGGCTCCGGCATCGGACTGCCCGGCATCATCTTTCGCCTGGAACACATAGTCCTCCCCCAGCATAAACGCCTCATCCTCACCGGCATAATCTTCCATTTCAGGATGCGCTGCGATACTCCTGAAACCAGCTCCGGCAGCATCACGCAGGACATAATCATACAGGACATCTGACATTTTCTTATACGTCGACTTGCCGTCCTTAAAATCTTTAGATGGCATCGGAGCGATAATCGTCATACCCTTTTCGGCACGCGTAGTCGCTACGTAATAAGCATTTATGGCATCCACGAGCTGCATTTTCCGTTCCTCCCAATAGGACTCGGAGAAGTAAGAGAGCGCAGAATTCTCGGTAAGATTTACACGATAGACCCCATTCCCCGCGATTTCCAAGCCAGTACCTTCCACCGCAGGATAGCACCAGTGTTCATTCTGCTTATACAGCGCCGATTCAGCAAACGGGAAAATCACATAAGGGAAAGCAAGCCCCTTGGACTTGTGAATAGTCATAACCCTCACAGCATCTGCATCATCCGGAGAACTTATCTTAGGATCCTGGCCATCCCAGAACTCCAGAAATTCTCCCAGCGAATTGCCATTGATCCCGACCCATTCCTGCAGGCAGTCCATAAAGGCCTGGATATACGACACTTCCCCCTCATAATCAGTATTTTGAGACTGACGTATCGACCTTATGAAATGTTCGCATAAGTCCACCAGCGAGTGCCATTCAGAAGGGATGGACACGTCCAGCGAAGAGGCCAGAAACGCGTTCAGTTTATTGTCCGGATTGTTAGCGTATGACATCAACGCCACTATACGTCTGACCGCCAGAGAAGCCTTCACAGAGAGCGCCTCATCCGAAATCACCGGGAAGCCTTTTTCCAGCAATGACTCAGCTATCAGCGAAGCCTGGCCATTCGTCCTGACCAGTATTCCAATATCAGAATAGTTTGCTCCTGAAGCTGTTAGCCTGTCCACTTCCGCCAACACCGACTGCAACTGAAGGCCGTCATCATGGAGTCCTGTCTTGCAAAGAATAACGTTCACATTTCCGCAAGCCTCTTCCTTCGACTCCACATCTTGCTTCACATCGGAATAGATATCGGATACGACATGAGCGCCGTCGCCGAGAATCCCGTCGAGAGACTTCGCCGCGAACTTGTAGAATCCGTTGTTAAACTCCACTATCGTCCTGGTACTTCGCCAGTTAGACGTAAGGCATTGTTCGTCAGCCATAGAACCGAACTGCGACTTCAGCTCCGAATTCAAGAGATTCCAGTCCGAATTCCTCCACCTGTAAATACTCTGCTTCACGTCGCCCACGATAAGATTCGCGTTGCCGTTGGCCACACTGTTCTCCAGCAGCGGTCGGAAATTCTCCCACTGAATCCGGGCCGTATCCTGGAACTCATCCAACAGGAAATGATCGAACCGCACCCCCAGCTTCTCGTATATGAAAGGAGCATCGCTTCCGTCAATGATGCCTTTCAGTATGGTGTTCGAATCATCCAGACTCAGCACATTCTTCTCTTTCATCAGCGTATCGAAGGAAAGATTCAGTTCAGCACAGAGTCCCAACGCATATATCTGCGCCCTAAGAATCACGGCCGTGTTAAATTCCACATAAGGAGCTTCGAACAGAGCACAAAATTCATTAGCCTCTGTTTCAAGATGTTGCACAAGAGGGAGCAACTGGGCATTGGACTTGGTGAACCATTTGTCTTTATTGGCCAGCGTCGAAAGAAGTGTATCTTTCGGCAGTTCGAAATCCACATAATTCTGCAAGTCCGCGTATTTCTCCAACTGCCTGAAAGTCCTGCCTTTACCCACCGTATCGGCAAGATCCACACCGGCATTGACAAAACCCTGAACTATGGCAGAGGCGATCCGGCGAAGCTCGGAGAGAAACTGCCCGATGATGGCATCGCAGCTCTTTTTCAGCGCAGAAAGGGCTTCTTTCGAATAGGCCGCGGTCTCGTCAATGCCGTTTTTCTCGACGACATCGCGGTGTTCCTCGTTTTTCAGGGCGACGGCCATATCGTACAGACTTTCGCCCATATCGAACCGGCGTCCGCGATCGAGGTTATCTTTAAAACTATCTGTCAGCCAGCCCACTAAGACTTTATCTTTTTCCGTCAGCGAGTCTAAAATCCGGTCCACGCTCTCCTTTATAAGCGAGTTCTTGTCCAGCTCCACCTGATACGAAGCGAACTGTCCGATTTCTCTCGAAAACGCTTTGAGGGCTCGTTGGAAAAACCGGTCGATGGTGCTTACCGAAAACGCGCTGTAATCATTCAATATATTGGACAACAAGGTTTTGGACATCGACGAGATATAGCGTTTATCCTTACCTGTATATTCTTCCATATCGGCGAGATAACTGGATTTCTCAGGATTCGACGCCAAAATATCCAGCTCCTTCAGGATTCTGCCCTTCATTTCGTCTGTCGCCTTGTTAGTAAACGTAACCGCCAGAATATGACGATAAGCATAAGGGTCACCGCTCTGCAGCAGAAGCCTGATATATTCTTTGGCCAATGCAAATGTTTTCCCCGAACCTGCGGAGGCCTTCAGTATTTTTATCTTTTCAGTCATTATCGTCCACAAATTTTTCTAAAATCACAATACTTGCACGTTTCCAGATCTTCTGCTCTCCGGAAATCCATCTCAGGCGAAACCAGTTCCGCGAAAATACCACCCAGTTTCTCCTCCACCAAGTCATTGAACTCAGCGTTGCTCATCCCCGACATAATTCCGGAACTGAACAGTTTCTGTACCGGATAAATCACATTCTGCACCCTGTACCCCTTCAGATCTTTTTCCATAAACCGGTCATAGGCAAACAATTGGAACGCTATCTTCGGCCGTTTGCTGAATTTGGTATCCGGCGAGAAAAGTGCCTCCACAGTCTTCTCCGGCTCAGTGATTTTCACCTCATTTTCCTCCGCCTTGCCCGTCTTGTAATCCACGATTCGCGCCACATCCTCGCTGAAACTGTCCACTCTGTCGATGTACCCGACGAAGCGGAAATCCCCGAAAGACCAATATTTTTTCATCTCGAGCCCAAGAATCCGGAACCTGTCCACCCCCTTCTCGCGCATCAGCCGTCTGTCTTCGGCCAATGTCTTTCTGACATAAGTTTCGAGGACGTTTTCCATCACCAGATTCCTGCCGGTCACCTCGTCCGCCTTCAGTTGAGCCTTGATCAGCGCCCGAATCTTCGCCCGAATGACGCCGCTCTCCTCCAGCAGCCCATCGATATACTCCGCAGTAATTACCTCCAGCGGGACCAGTTTTTTTTGGGTCAATGCCTTCTCGACGCTGTCTCTTTCCATACTGAAGTCCGGGGACAGTGCCGCTCCGCCCAGATACAGGGCCCACATAGTGTCATGGAACACGTTGCCGAGCATACTATTATCCAGTGACTCAGCCACATCTTCCTCTTTTTTTAGCCCCTTGACCCTGTCATAATAGAACTTCGCAGGACACGATAAATACTCGTTTATGGAAGATACTGAATAGGTCAATGATTTTATAATCCGGATATCTTCTTCTGTTTTATGTATCGGGACAGTGGCATTTTCCGCACCGATAGAATAACGGATTACCTTCCTGTCCATATCCTTATATTTATATTGGTATATCAGCTGTTTTATGTAACGGCTTTCTTCTCCGGACTTAAGTCCCTCTGTTCTGGAATCATATATAAGCCATACATTTTCAGAACGTTGTATCATCCTGAAGAAGTAATATGCCCACACGGCATCCTGGTTTTCATAGGTCGGAAGTCCGAATCCTTTTCTGATTTCAGGAGGTATGAATGAAGAACTTACGCTACGCCTCGGGAATACACCTTCATTGCATGAAAGAATAATCAGATTTGTAAAGTCCAATGCTCTTGTTTCGAGAGGTCCCATTATCTGAAGACCCTTCAGGGGTTCGCCCTTGAAAGGAACAGATACTCCGCCGATAAGCTGCTGAAGCAGACGCATATATGTCACCGGCAGAATCGAAAGCGGTATCGATTTCAGTCTGTTGACAGCCAAGTAATACTGCTTGGCGAAGTTCACTTCCAACGCCATGCCAGACATATCCGCCAATTTGGCACCTATCTTATTCAGAACAGTCAGCTGATACTCACAGAAACGTACAATCTGCTCAGGAGCAGCTTCCTTTATATTTTCCAAGACCGGAGTAAATATCAGGTCGAGCAGCCATGTGCCTTTCAAGTCTGTTTCAGGAATATAGAACTTGGCTTCCGATTTTACCGCCGCGACTTTTTCACGTGTAGCATCGTCTGCAAGGGCTGAAAATATACCCGAATTGAATATCGCCCACACTTGTTTGTGATAGAATGCCCATCCGTCTTTACGCTTTCTGAGATGCAGTTGCAAAGCGGAGATATTGTTCATAAGTCCATAGATTTCACTCCCCGACATAGGATAACCCATGGTGACATTGACAGAACCTATCTCTTCCGGGATGGTGTTCAGAACGGGGATCAGCAGGTTTTCATCGGGGAGAACGATCGCAGTATCAGCTCCTTGCGAATCCAGTCGCCCGACTCCCGACATATCGCCGGCCGTCTTTCGCGCGGCGATTTCCTGGAGTATGGACGGAATTTGTTTTGTCTGGCCTACAGATGACGGGATGCTTATCAAGTGGATTTTCGGAGTATTGCCGACGCATGAGTCTTCGCCCGTATCCAACGAAAAAGCCTGTGGAAAATCCAGGACATTGCGGGACATGAACATCGACGCGCGGTTCTCAGGATCCTTCAGCATTGACGAAGAAAAGTCCCAACAGAATTCGGCGATTCCGGCATCCCGCATCTTGCGCATTGCGGTTTTCTCGCACTCATTCAGCGCGTTAAGCCCGACGAAGACGAATTTTTCCGCATGCGGGAAAGCTTCTTTCAGAATATCGGCCGCGCTTTCGGTCTTGAGCCTTTCCGCGAAGTCGCGGTAGACCATGCCTTCATATGCCATTCCTTTATCGGTCAGAGCTTTACGAAAGTTTACATAGAGCGGATACATGAGGTTCCATATTTTGAGGAAGCGCTCTTTCACGTTAGGTTTTTCCGAATCCAAGTCCACGGTCAGTTTGCCGCCTTTCCTGAAGTGATCCACGAATTTAAGTATCGCATTCAGCTGTTCTTCAGTGAGATACGAATAGGTATCCTGCAGATCCTTGAAGTCCGCCACGTTGGTGAAGAGTTTGTCAGGTTCCGCGAGATATTTGTCGGTATCGTCGAAGTCGCCGAGTATGACGTCGCCCCAAAAGATGAATTCGTCGAGAGGTTCGGCGTTCCTGTTCAATGATTTATAACAGTCATACAGTTCCAGAAGCAGGCTTATCCTGTCTGCCGGCCCGCGGTTTCCGACACGGTAGAAGAAGTCGTTCATAGTGATGGTGACGGGGGCTTGCAGCGGAGTGGTCCGCTCGTCGTTTTTTACCGTTTCGGCAAGCCATTTTCCGAAGAATACCATGGAACGGCGGTTAGGAAATATCATACATGTCTTGTCGATATCCCCTATATCATAATAGTGTTCCGCAACTTGTTTCAGGAATGGTTTCATGTATGCTCGTAGTTTTTTCCGAAAGTTACCCCGATTTTACTCTGAAAACAAGACCTTTCGACTGTTTTCGATAATAATTTGGCATAATACTTGGATATTCAAAAAATATCATTAACTTTGTTCTTCCATTTAGAATTATTCTAAATAGGACATTGGACAGAATATATAAAACACAATTAAAAAAGAGATTATTATGAAAAAGAAATTTAGATGTCTTGTATGCGGTTACGTCTATGAAGGCGAGAACCCACCTGCAGAGTGCCCTGTATGCCATGCAAAGGCTGACAAATTTGTCGAGATAAAGGAAGAGGGTCCTAAAAGCTGGGCTTGTGAGCATGTTATCGGTGTCGCTAAAGGTTGCGATCCTGAGATTCATGAGGGTCTCGAGGCTCATTTCGCCGGAGAGTGCACTGAGGTCGGAATGTATCTCGCAATGAGCCGTCAGGCAGATCGTGAGGGTTATCCTGAGATCGCCGAGGCCTTCAAGAGATTCGCATTCGAAGAGGCTGAGCACGCTGCCAAATTCGCAGAGCTTCTCGGTGACGTGGTTTGGGATACCAAGACTAACCTCGAAAAGAGAATCGAAGCTGAGGCTGGAGCATGTGAGGGAAAATTGGCCATCGCGACTAAGGCTAAACAGCTGAACTACGATGCTATCCACGATACAGTTCATGAGATGGCTAAGGACGAGGCTCGTCACGGAGCTGGTTTCCAGGGTCTTTACAACAGGTATTTCAAGAAATAAGGAGTATCAGATAATATTCAGAAAGGGCTGACCGCTATGTGACGGTCAGCCCTTTTTTTCACTTTCTGGGAAAAAGTTGCTAACTTTGAATTTTGTAAAAAATCATTGACAATAAAAATTATAGATATGGAAAAAGTAATATTGACAGGCGACAGACCGACCGGAAAACTTCATCTCGGCCATTATGTCGGATCGTTGAAACGTAGGGTCGAACTCCAGAACGAGGGCGACTTCGACAAAATGTTTGTATTTATCGCTGACGCTCAAGCGCTTACAGACAATTACGACAACCCGGAGAAAGTCCGTCAGAACATCATCGAGGTCGCATTGGACTATCTTTCATGCGGGATCGACCCGAACAAATGTACACTGTTCATACAGTCGATGATTCCTGAACTTACAGAGCTGACTTTCTACTATTTGAATCTTGTGACTGTAGCGAGACTTCAGAGAAATCCTACAGTAAAGTCCGAAATCCAGATGAGGGAGTTCGAGAATTCGCTTCCTGCCGGATTCCTCTGCTACCCTGTAAGCCAGGCTGCCGACATTACTGCTTTCAAGGGAACTATCGTCCCTGCCGGTGAAGATCAGGAGCCAATGCTGGAGCAGACCCGTGAAATCGTACGTAAGTTCAACAGCATCTATGGCGACGTTCTCGTAGAGCCGGAGATCCTTCTCCCTCAGAACTGCATCTGCAACAGACTTCCAGGCACTGACGGAAAGGCGAAGATGAGCAAGTCCCTCGGCAACTGCATCTATCTGAGCGATGACGCAGCCACTGTTTGGAAGAAAGTGAAGAAAATGTCCAACGGAGAACCCCGTATGAGCCAGGATGAGCCCGGACATCTTGAGGGCAATGCTGTTTTCACATATATGGAAGCATTCAGCACAAACGAAGATTTCGCTGAGTTCTGGCCAGAGTTCAAGAATTTGGATGAGCTTAAGGAACAGTATGTAAAGGGCGGAATCGGTGACGGAACCTGCAAGAAGTTCCTCAACAGTGTCCTCAACAAGAGACTGGACCCTATCCGCGTACGCCGTCACGAGTTCGAGCAGGACATCCCTGAGGTATTCAACATCCTGAAGAGGGGCACCGAAAAAGCACGCGAAACCGCAGCCCAGACACTCGACGAAGTGCGTAACGCCATGCGTATAAACTACTTCGACGAC
>OGDF01004516.1_pt1 | contig 15735 bp, 9 predicted proteins | sample 1570141 | NCBI WGS metagenome assembly OGDF01 (sample SAMEA4370581, study PRJEB24528) | human gut metagenome | reverse complement strand
CAAGGGCTATAAGTTCTCCACCTACGCCACCTGGTGGATCCGGCAGGCCATCACCCGCGCCATTGCGGATCAGGCCCGTACCATCCGCATCCCGGTGCATATGGTGGAGACCATCAACAAGGTGAAGAAGGTGAACAGCCAGCTGCTGCACGAAAACGGCCACGAGCCCACCAATGAGCAGATCGCTGAAAAGCTGGAGATGCCGGTGGAGAAGGTTCGGGAGATCATGCGGGTGGCACAGGAGCCGGTTTCCCTCGAAACGCCCATCGGTGAGGAGGAAGACAGCCATCTGGGCGACTTCATCCCCGACGAGGACGCCCCCGCCCCCAGCGATGTGGCCAGCCATACCATGCTGAAGGAGCAGCTGGCCGAGGTGCTTTCCACCCTGACCCCCCGTGAGGAAAAGGTACTGCGACTGCGCTTTGGCCTGGAGGACGGCCGCAGCCGCACGCTGGAGGAAGTAGGCAAGGAATTTAATGTGACCCGGGAACGCATCCGGCAGATAGAGGCCAAGGCCCTGCGCAAGCTGCGCCACCCCAGCCGCAGCAAAAAGCTCAAGGATTTCCTGGAATAAGGGGAGGGAGAACGGTGCATATTACGCTGGAATCCGACTACGCGGTTCGGATCGTATACTGCCTGGCGCAGAACGGCGGGCGGATGGAGGCGGCGGCTATCGCAGAGCAGACCGGCGTGACGCTGCGGTTTTCGCTGAAGATTCTGCGGAAGCTGGTGGCGGGCGAGCTGGTGAAAAGCTACAAGGGGGCCGGCGGCGGCTACGAGCTGGCCAAGGACCCGAAGGAGATCTCTCTGTACGAGGTGATAGAGCAGGTGGAGGGGCCGTATGCCATCAGCCGGTGCCTGAACGAGGACGACTACACCTGTAACCGCAACCGGCAGGCCTGCATGGTGTGCAAATTCAGCCGCATCTACGCGGATATTTCCGAGATGGTGCGCGAGAAGCTGGAGGGCATCAAGTTTGGCAACCTGCTGGACGAGCCGTAAGCGGACGATAACATAGAAGAAAGGGCCCCTACGGGGGCTCTTTTTTAGTACAGGGGGAAGGCGGGGGGCCGCAGGCCCGGCGGCGAAGCCGCCGAAACGGACCGAAGGTCCGCTTGCCCGCCCGAAAAGGGCGGGCGGCCTGCGGCCCCGCTCCGCGCCCCGCGCAGGCCGGCGGGGATAAAAAAAGCCCCCGGCCGGAAAGCCCGGTCGGGGGAGAGGCTATGTACATGGGAACAGGTGCCGTACGGCCCTTTCACCTCCCGTTATGCGGTGGGAGCGCCCGGTGGAATGCTGCTTCAGGGGGTCGGGGTTTCGCCAGATTCGGAAGCAGGGTTTTGTCCCTCACCGCCGGAGGGCTGCTGAGATGATTTCGCTGCTTCAATGGCAGCAGCCAAGTCAGCATTGGTGGGGTACTTGGAGGAATCAATGCCGAGGCCGGAAGCGGTGCTCTCCAAACTGGCACGGGTGTTGTTTACCTCGTTCAGCTTGGCGCTGACGGCATTGGCATCGGCGTCCTTCAGGGCGGCGGCGGCATCGGGATCAAGCTTGGCGATTGCGGCGAGATTGGCCTGACGCTGCGATTCTGCTTTCTTCTGCTGTAGCTCCTGATTCTTGGCAACGAGCTGATCGTAGGTCATGCCCTTAAGGGCGTTTTCATCCACGCTTTCGCCCAGTTCGGCCGCCAGCGCCTTAATATCATTGATGAGGTTCTGCTTTTGCTGCTCGGCTTCCTGCTTGGCTTTCAGGTCGGCCACCAGCTGCTCCAGCGTCTTGTTGGAACCGTCATAGCTGGGATCATATTTCTGGATCTGTTTGATGAGATCCTCGCGCTGGGCCTTCTGCTTCTCATTGATGGCCTGCTGGAGCTCCGCATTGCTGGGATACTTCTTGATCTCATCGGCGGTCATACCGGCGGCCTTGGCGGAAGCCTCCAGGGTGGCGCGCTCCTGCTGGAGGGCAGAGAGCAGCGCCTTGAGCTCATCCAGAGTCATATCGGAAAGGGCCGTGCCGTTGGAGCCGGTGGCATTGGGATTGAGTACCTTGATATCGGCGATGGTCTTTTCAATCTCGGTCTTGTTCTTGGCCTTATCCACGGCCTTTTGCAGCTCGGAAAGGCTCATCTTATCCATTTCCGCCTGGGTCAGGCCGGCCTTCAAGCCCTCGGCCTCCAGTGCCTTGCGGGTGGCCTCGGCCTTGGCTATGGCGGCGGAAAGATCATGCCAGTTATTGTACTGGCCGATCTGCTCGGGGGTGAGGTACTTCTGGGCCTTCTGCTGGTTGGCGGTCAGGGAGTTCTTCAGGGTATCGCCGGAGATATTCAGGTTCTGAACATCGGTGATGGAAAGGTAGGTCTTCCAGTCCTTCTGCTTGGAGAGCAGCTCATAGCGGGCCTGCAGCTGGCTCCACTTGCTGGCAAAGAGGGTGTTATCATCGAACAGCGGTTTCTTTTCGCCGTTCACGGTCACCTCCTGCTGCAGGATATCCAGACGCTCCTGGCAGAGAGCGAGCTTCTTGCTGGCGGTGTTGCCGTCGGTCTCATCCTGGGTCAGCAGCATGGCAAAGAGCTTCTGACGGTACTCGATGCGCTCCTTGATCTGCTTGGGGGTAAGACCTTCGGCCAGTTCCTCCGCCGTCATGCAGCGCTCGGCCTGGGCGGCGCGCTCCTGCGCTTTCTCATAAAGCTCGGCGGTGGTCATATTGGAGGCCGCGGCGATCTCCTCTTCGGTGAGCCACAGCTCGATGTAAGCCTTCTGTTCCTTCTCCAGCTCCTCGGCGGCCTTCTTCTCCTGCTGCTTCTTGATGTACTCATACCACTGCTTGGGCATCAGCGGGTTGGGGTTCAGGGTGGCGGCATTGACATTGACCGCTTCGCTTTCGCCATCCCGCAGTGCGCGGCCGAATATGACCAGACGGGCGATGAGCTTATTGGTATCGGGGTCACGGAAGGTATAATCGCAGGTGGAAAGGGTCAGCAGGCGGTCGCTGGCTTTTACATCCACGGTGGTCTTGATGATGGAGCGCTTCATGATCTTTTCGATATATTCATTCTTGGCGGCATCGCTGTCGCTGTCGATGAAATTGTGGTAATCGAAATCGGGGTCATCGGCCTTGCACACCACCACCGCAAAGATCTTATACATATCCTTGCGGTAGACGCTGTTGTAGCTGATGAGCGGGTGCTGCTGGTAGTAGCTGAGCTTTTTGTAGGCCTGCAGATAGCCGAACATGGTGCCATCGCCCATATTGTGGCCGTAGATGACGGTATTGTAGGAGGGCTTGGATTGGTCGACACGGAAATCAACATAGGGGATGCCCCAGTCATTGTACTTGCCGTCGATATCCGCCCGGTGGTATTTATCGTTATCCTCGGCCTGTACCACGGCGTAGTCCAGTTTGGTATCCGGAATCTTGACCCAGCCGGCGATATCGGGATTGCGTTGGTACAACGCCTCAAAGCCGCGGATGTAATCCTTGGGATAGCCATCCACTGAGATATCGGTGGTGCCATCGGGATCGTACAGGCCGGCCAGCTCATCGGAAAGGTTCTTGTTCTTGATGGACTGGAGCTTGTTATTGATGATATAGATGCCGGAGGCCAGGAACACGATGATGCAGACCGCCAACAGAATGATGTGGATCTTATCATTCTTGGTGATGGACTTCATCTTGATGCGCTGGATGAGGTTGGTGCCCTTCACGGCTTCAGCGGCGGGTTCGGCCGCGGCGGTGCGGGTCTTTGTACGGATTTTCTTTTCCATAGAGGCTTTCGGTTCCTTTCCGGAAGTATTTGCGGGGGATTTGGGAGCTTTGGCCGCGGAACAGGCAAAGAGCGAGCCGATCCCGGCACGCTTATCCAGCTCGGCGGGCTCTATGCCGCCGGGGAGCTGCTTGGGATACTGCGCGGTGTACAGCCGCAGGACATTCAGGGCCTGCCACACGGCGATCTGTTGGGTGTCCTCCCGGCGGAGCTCGGTGACCGAGAGCCGGCGGTTCCAGATGCGGTTTTTATCGGCCAGGGCCACATGCAGCTGGCCGCTTTCCGGCTGGCAGTAAAGGCCCAGGCCCAGGGCGGTGTGCCCAGCTTTGCGGCTTTGCTGGGCCAGCAGCCCCGCAATGAGCGCGGCGTTTTCGGCGGGGTTCTGCAGCACCCGGCGGGGGAGCTCCAGCTCCTGCCCGATGTGGGTGTCATCGTAGGAGGCACGGTAGCAGCTGTTTGCACCGATGACGGCGGAGAGCTGCTCCCGCAGCAGGTCGCCGGTGCCCCATTCCGCGGTGGAAAGGGTGAGCCCATGGCGGGTCATGCCGTCCACGGCGATCTGGGGGAGGGGACGATCGCCGATGCAGTACAGGTAGATGCCGAAAGTCTGCTGCATATGGGTGATGGCCCGCTGCAGATATTCCTCGGCCTCCTGCTGGGTAGCGCCGGTGGCCTCCACAAAGATGGTATAATCACCGCACTGGTGGCGGGAGGTGAGCTTGAGGTGGGGATTCTGGCTTAGGCGGGTGATCTCCTGCGGGACCGAGAACTGGTCCAGCTCCAGCACCCGCACGGTGGCGTAGCTGACCGCGAGCCCTGCCAGCTTGCCCAGCAGGGGGCGCACTGCGGAAGGATAAAGGGCGGAGAGCTCACCCGGCAGGGCGGGCAGCGCCATTAGCAGCTGCCGGCGCGCGGCGATAGCATAGCCCTGCACCAGGCCCTGCGCATTGGGCAGCTGGGTGGCCCCAGAGGGACAGGAGGCGAAATCTGCCAGCTGCTCATACCCCAGGGTAAGGCCCATGCGGGCGGCGCGGGCTTCCAGCTGCTTTTGCAGGGCGGCATCGGTTTGGGCGGTGCGCTCCAGCCCGCCGCAGACCACCCGCAGCGCCGTGGAAACGGCGGCGGGCTCCGGCGAAAGCAGCAGCACGACCGCTTCGCTTTGGCCCATGGCGTTGCGCAGGGCCGCAAACAGCTCGGCGGCATCCGGGCGACAGATGGCGTAGGAAAGCTCCGCCGAAAGGGCGGCGGTTTCTTTTTTAAGATACTGGTAGGCGGTATCAAAGGTGGGCTGATACTGCGCCTCGCTGCCGACGGCAAGAATAGTGATCTTCATGGGACGGCGTTCCCCTCCTATGTATGGACACAATTAGTTAAAAATAGCATACCGCAAAGTTTTTTCGCGGCTGCAAATAGAATACGAATAAGCTGTGAATTTTGTCGGATGGAAAATATTTTTTCTGCAGCCGGGTGGCCGGGGCGCAGCCCAAACCACCCTGCGGGCGGTTTCTGCGGCCTTCGGCCGCAGCGGCGGCTTTGCCGCCAGGGGCTGCGCCTCGTGCCTGCCCCTTGTAGTCATTTATAAATTTAGTAGCGGATGATATTGAGCTCGGCCTGCTCGGCGGCCTCGGCCACCAGCTCCTCCGGAATGGCCATTTCAGCCTCGATGGCCTCCACGGCGGCTACGGTGGGCTTGGTCTTGGGATGGCGGGGAGTAAATACGGTGCAGCAGTCCTCGTAGGGCAGGATGGAGGTCTCAAAGGTCTCAATCTTGCGGCTGATGCGCACGATCTCCTCCTTGTCCATGCCGATGCAGGGACGCAGTACCGGCAGCTTGCAGGCTAGGTCGGTGCAGCCGATGGCCTGCATGGTCTGGCTGGCCACCTGCCCCAGGCTTTCGCCGGTGATCAGCGCGCCGCAGTCCTCCCGCAGGGCAATTCGCTCGGCCACCCGCATCATGTAGCGCCGCATCAGGATGGTGAAGTAATCCTCCGGGCAGCGCTCCCGCAGCAGCTCCTGCAATTTGGTGAACGGCACCACAAACAGCCGGATGCGGCCGGTATAGGGGGTCAGTTCCTGGGCCAGGTCCAGCACCTTCTGCCGGGCACGGTCACTGGTGTAGGGGGGTGAGGCAAAATGCACTGCCGCGATCTCCAGGCCGCGCTTGGCCATCATGTAGCCGGCCACCGGGCTGTCTATGCCGCCGGAGAGCAGCAGCATGGCCCGTCCGCCGGTCCCGACGGGGATACCGCCCGCACCGGGCAGCTGGTTGGCGTGAATGTAGGCGCCCTGCTCCCGGATCTCCACGGTAATGGTGATCTCGGGCTGCTCCACCTTTACCTTGAGGTGATGGAAGCGGGAAAGCAGGTACCCGCCCAGCTCCCGGCTGATCTCCGGGCTTTTCATCGGGAAGGATTTATCGCTGCGCTTGGCCTCCACCTTAAAGCTGCGGGCAGCGGTAAGCTGTTCGGCAAAGTATTCGGCGGCGGCGGGGCAGATGACCGAAAAATCCTTTTCCACCACGCAGCTCTTGGTCACGGCCACAATGCCGAATACCGTCTGCAGGCGGCGAACCGCCTCATCCATGTCCACGCCCTCGGTGAGGGGCTGCACATAGGTGGTGGATTGGGCATGCCAGATTTTGAACTCCCCCAGCGGCTGCAGGCGGCGGCGGGCGTTTTTGGCCATGATATCTTCAAAGGTGCTGCGGTTGAGGCCCTTGAGGGCGATCTCACCGCTCTTCAGCAGAATGATCTCTTTCATGCAGGAAAAAACTCCTTATCTTCGTTTGGTCAGGGTGGCTTCGCCTTCCAGCAGGCGGCGGCAGAATTCGTCGATCTCTTCCGGGGTGGTGGTGTCGGTCATGCTCACCCGCACGGCGGAGTCGATACGGTCACGGGAAAGCCCCATGGCGGTCAGCACATGGCTGCGTTCCCCCTTGGCGCAGGCGCTGCCGCTGGAAACATAGATGCCGAATTGCTCCAGATAGTGGATCATCACCTCGCTGCGAATGCCCTGAACCGAGCAGTTCACAATGTAAGGTGCGGCGTCGGCGGGGGAATTGATGCAGACGGCCGGGGATTGTGATAATTTTGTAATCATTCGCTGCCGCAGCGCAGTAAAATGCGCAAAATTTTCCGCGCAGCGGTCGTTCATCAGCTGGGCAGCCAGCCCCATGGCGGCGATGCCGGGGACATTTTCGGTGCCGGGGCGCAGCCCCTTTTCCTGCCCGGAGCCATAAAGGGGCGGCAGCAGCCGGGTGCCCTTGGCGATGTAGAGAGCGCCGGTGCCTTTGGGAGCGTGGATTTTGTGTCCGCTGACGCTGACAAGCTGTATCCCCCATTTGACGGGATCTATAGGCAGGCGGCAGAAGGACTGCACGCAGTCAGCGTGGAAGATGAGGTTAGGGCTTTTGCGGCGGCAGGCGGCGGCAATGGCGGGCAGGTCATGGATGGCGCCGGTCTCGCTGTTCACCATCATGCAGGAGGCCAGGATGGTCTTTTCATTGCAGGCGGCAGCCATCGCCTCCGGGGTGATATGCCCGCTTTCATCGGGCGCCACGGTAATGACCTCAAAGCCCTCATTTTCCAGCGCCTTGCAGATGGCAAGAACGGAATGGTGCTCCACGGCGGTGGTGACGATGCGGTTGCCCCGGCGCTTCATGGCACGGGCGGCCCCCAGCAGGGCAATATTATTGCTTTCCGTCCCCCCCGCGGTAAAGATGATCTCCTCGGGGCGGCAGTGCAGCACGGCGGCCACCTGCCCCCGGGCCTCGGTCATGGCACGCTCCGCCAAAAAGCCCCGGCGGTGCAGCGAGGAGGGGTTGCCGTATTCTTCGGTCATTATGTGCAGCGCCAGGGCGGCCGCTTCGGGGGAAACGGCGGTGGTGGCGCTGTTATCCAGGTAACATTCCACGGGGTGCCTCCTACAAGGTGATGGTTTTCGGGCGGGCCGACCGCTGCGGCCCCTCATAGGGCCCCTGCAGGGTGCGGGTTCGGGGCGCAGCCCGCCCCGGCTGCGCCGGGGCAAAGCAGGCATCACCTGCTTTCGCCGCCTGCGGCGGCGGGGCTGCGCCCGCCGTCCGGCTGCTGCCGGGCCCTGTGGAGGAGGAGCAAAAAAGCCTCCCCCGGATAAGCGCAAACCGGCAGTCTATCTATCAAATAATTATAGCGCCGAATGAGGATAAAAGCAACGAATTAGGCGTTTTGTAATAGAATCGTAAATGGATTTGGGACTTCCCGTGGCTGGAATTATTTATGACAGGACAGGAAAAATGTTCCCAGCGGGCAAGATGAGACCGGACCCCCTTTTCAAATGCCGGGAAATGCGGTATACTGGGGGAAAAATCTACCCCGATACGGAGGACGAGCGATGAAGAAAATAATAGCGCTGCTGCTGGCTCTCACCCTGGTGCTTACCATGGTGGGCTGCGGCGGCAAAAAGGAATATCTGGCCGGTACGGTAAGCGATACCGGCGTGGTGGCCATCGGTGTACCGGGCCAGCCGGCCAATACCGACCCGGCCCTGTACGATGGCAGCCTGGCGGCCCGCGCCGTGCTGGGCATGCTGTACCAGGGACTGACCGCTGTGGATGAAAACGGCCAGGCGGTGGGCGCCGCGGCCGAAAGCTGGGAGATCTCCGCCACCGATGACGCCGCCAAGCGCCCGGTGTATACCTTTACCCTGCGGGAGGGTGCCTGCTGGAGTGATGGCACTCCTGTAAAGGCCGAGGACTTTATCACCGCCTGGACCCGCGTGATCAGCGGCGCGGTGGATAGCCCCTGCCGGTATCTCTTTGATGTTATCCTGGGCGCCAGGGATTACGAGAACGAGGAAAGCGAGCTGGGCCTGGAAGCGACCGAGGACGGCAAGCTGGTGGTAACGCTGGAGGGCGATTATTCCGGCTTTGCCCACATGCTGGCAGCCCCGGCGTTCTGGCCCATCAAGGAGGGCGAGATGGCCTATAATGGCCGCTACGCGCTTGCCGATATCACCGAAAATGTGGCTACGCTGAAGCCCAATACCGGCTACCGCGGGGAGAAACCCGCCGCCGGCCTCGCCCTAAAATACTACTACGGCGATCTGGCCGCGCTGGAGACTCTGGCCGCCGATGGCACCCTGCAGGCGACCTTTGGCTACGCCGGGGATGCTATTACCCCGGTGACAGGCAGTAATGGCGTGACCGGCTATTATGTGCTGAATACCGAAAAACTGTCCGAAGCGGAGACCCGCATGGCCGTAAAGCGTCTGCTGGCCGGGGAGGAGGGGACCGGTACCCTGCCGGAGAACATGACCCTACTGACCTTGAAGGACGCCCCAGCGGTGCCAGAAGCGCTGGCCAATGCCACGAACCTGACCGTAAATGCCCTGGATTATGAGGACTACAAGGCTGCCCGCGATGCCGGGGAATACGACCTGCTGTACCTGGCGGTAAGCCTGGACTACCCGGATGAGGCAGTGCTGCTCCATTGGTTCGCCAGTGCAAGCGAAAGCAACTACGCTAAGTATAATAGCGAAGAATTTGACGAAATGTTGTCAAAAATCGACACAGAAACCGAAGAATCCGCCCGAATCGGGCTGGTGAAGGGCGCCATGCAGCTGCTGGCCGAAGAGGCGGTGCTGCTGCCGCAGGATACGGGCAAGACTCCGCTGTACTGCCATGCCGCCCTTTCCGGCATCACCTGTGATGCCCAGGGCCTGTGGGACTTCGGCGATGCGAAATACACAGCATAATCGATAACAGCAAAATGAACTCCCGGCGGGCACCAACCTGCCGGGAGTTTTTCGTGGCATCAATTATGACAAGTTGTCATAATTACATATTTTTCCGCTATCGTATGCTCCAGCATCCCCTGTGATGCCCAGGGCTTATTGGCCTTTGGCAGCGCGAAATATACGGCATGACCAATCATGATGAAGCAAGCTCCGGGGAACATCCATCATAGCGCCATATCCTTGGCAGGATGCTCTGTATGCCAAAACCCTGCTTTGGCTGCGGTAGGGCAAAGCCCCTACAAGGCGCAGGTACGGGCCGCAGGCCCGCCCGCCTGCGGCGGGCGCCGCAGCTTCGCTGCGGAACCGTCCTTCGGACGGCTGGCCTGCGGCCCGAACCCGCGCCTTGCGAAGGCTCAGTCAAGGAGCTGCTGACGCATGGATTGGAGAATGCGCTTTTCCCGCCGGGAGACCTGTACCTGCGTCATCCCCAGGCGGCGGGCCACCTCAGTCTGGGTCTTTCTGCGATAGTAGCGCAGAAAGATCAGCTGCCGGTCCCGTTCCTCCAGCGAGGAAAGCAGCTGCTGCAGCGAAAGCAGATCGCTCAGCCGCTCCTCCGGGCCCTCCTCCGGCAGGTCTATCTGCCCGCTGCCATCCTCCTCACCCCCCGTCAGGGAAAGCGGCGGCGTGGTGGCGGCCAGGGCCTGGGCCACATCCTCCGGGGCTCGGCCCATGCGTTCGGCTACCTCATTCACGGTGGCCTCCCGGCCCAGCTCGCTGCCCAGCAGCTCTCGGGTGCGCCCGGCGGCCAGTCCCAGCTCCTTCAGGCTGCGGCTCACCTTTACGGTGCCCCCATCCCGGAACAGCCGGCGGATCTCCCCCAGGATGACCGGCACGGCATAGGTGGAAAACATCACCCCCCGGCCGGCATCAAAGGCCGCGGAGGCCTTCACCAGCCCCATGCACCCAGCCTGGTACAGGTCATCGTATTCTATGCCCCGCCCCTTAAAGCGATGGGCGCAGGCGTGCACCAGCCCCAGGTTGTTTTCCACGCTGGTATCCTGTATGGCGGTCGCCTTTGGTTCGGCGGTAACAGGCATTTTGGTCAAACCTCCCTTGTTACCGGGCTTTTTGGCTCAGGCGGCGGCGCAGACGCACGGTGGTGCCGCCCCCCGCGCGGGAGGTGACCCGCACCTCATCCATCAGCTCCTGCATCACCGCAAAGCCCAGCCCGGCCCGTTCGCTGCCGCCGGTGGTAAACAGCGGCTCCATCGCCTTTTGCACATCGGCGATGCCGCACCCGTGGTCCCGCACCTTGATGGTGACGAGATTGCTTTCCGAAAGGCTGGCAGCTATGTAGATCTCCCCAATGCGGTCCGGGTAGGCGTGAACGATGCAGTTGGTCACCGCCTCCGAAACAGCCGTTTTGATATCGCACAGCTCCTCCACGGTGGGGTCCGCCTCTGTGATGAAGGCGGCGACCAGCATCCGGGCCAAGCCCTCATTGGCGCCCCTGCTGGGAAAACTGACTTTCATGGTGTTTTTCGGCTTATTCATACGCGGCTTTCCTCCTCTATCTCCAGGCTGGCTATCCCGGCCACCCGCATTACCCGGCGGATGTGCGGCGGCATGGCCCGCAGCACCAGCTTTCCGTTCATTTCCTGCATCAGGCGGTAGCGCCCCAGCACCAGCCCTATCCCGCTGGAATCCATAAATTCCACCCCGGCAAAATCCAGCGCCAGCCGGGCGGGGCGCTCTTTTTGCACATTGCGGTCGATCTCCTCCCGCAGCTTTTGGGTGTGGTGGTGGTCCAGCTCGCCGCTCAGGCGCGCCACCATGGTATCGCCGTTGATTTCTATTGTGACCGGCATTTTAACAGCCTCCTTTGGAGTAATTTGTTTGTAGTTTATTTTGGCCTCCTTTTCTATGGAAAAAGGAGCAAAAGAATTTTTAGACCAAGTCGGTAATCGCCTGTCGGCGTCGCGGAGCCTTTTGCAAAGGCATAACCTGCACGCCTGCCCGGCGGGGGCCTCCTTTTGCACCGCCAAAAGGAGGCAAAAGCGGGTCAAGGGGGACAGATTCCCCCTTGACAAACCCCTTTCTGTCGCTTGCAGTGCTGGATACGAACGATGCGAAGCATCGTCCGTACTGCGCACAGATACGCTCCAAAAGTAGCCGCTGGCGCATCTGCCCCCTCCCCGTCCCCCTCCCCCGTGGCGGGGGAGGGGCCGTCTGGGCAAATAGATTCTTATTCAAATTTTAGGCTCGGCAGCGTGACTCTCTGCGGAACTCTCCTCGGCAAAATATAGTCCCGCACCTGCGCACCGCGACCCCTTCGTCCCTTAAAAATCACATAATAAATCCCAGTTGCACTTTCCCAGCAAAACCCATTATTTATGCAATCTTCACCCAACATTTTCATATGTTGTAAATCTTCCGTAAATAAAAGTGAAATATTAACCTTTCAACTGCAAAAAAGGGGCGATTTGCAGGGATTAGTGAAAGGACTTTTTCTCACCGGCAAAAAGATCTTTCCTGTCGGCCTTTCTCCCCGAATAACAAATCGAGAGCCTTTCGGCCCCACCGGTCAAACAGGGGCGCCGGTCCAAAACTAAAACTTTTCAGCAGATCTCATCGGGCAATTGGGGGTCTGTCTCTGTGGGAACCTGCCTCCCATCAGCACCTTGAAAACTGAATATGGCTCAGAAAAGAAAAGCCCCTACTCAAAAGAATAGGAGCTTGGCATCAAATATTCTGTCAAAATATGGGCTATGCTTTAATTTTTCTTCAGCGCTTCCATCATCACCGGCCGGACGGCGGAAGCCAGGTACAGCGAGCCGAAAACCAGCACACCATGTTCCCCGGCGGTAGCCAGCGCCAGCCGGGCGGCTTCCTCGCAGTCGGGGCATATGGTGATATCCCGGCATACCCCGCGGGCCAGCTCGGCAAATTCCTCCGCGGGATAACTGCGGGGGTTGGGCACCGTGGTGACGATCATGCGGGCGCAGTAGGGAGCCATCATCCGCAGCACCGGCAGGCAGTCTTTATCCCGCAGCATGCCCACCACCGCCGTCAGGTCGTGCAGGCCCAGCGACTTGACGGCATCGCAGAGGGCGCGGCCGCCGTTGGGGTTGTGGGCGCCGTCCAGCAGCACCGGGGGGGACTGCCGCAGCAGTTCCAGCCGGGCGGGGAACCGCGCCGCGGCAATACCGGCGGCAATGGCCGAAGGCGGCAGCGCAAAGCGGCTGCTGGAAAGCGCGTTTAGCGCTTCCACCGCTGTGATGGTGTTCAGCACCTGATGAGGGCCGGGCAGGGGAATGAAAATCTCCTGGCCGCGGTAAAGAATACGGCTGCCGGTCAAATCGGCGGAGAGGACGGTAAGCGCTGTCCGGTCGGGGAGGATCAGGGGATCGTCCTCTTCCTTGGCCCGGCGGCGGATGACCGCCAATGCTTCCTCCTCCTGGTCCGGGTAGCAGATGACGGTGCCGCCCCGCTTGAGGATGCCGCATTTTTCCCCGGCGATGGCGGCCAGCGTATCCCCCAAAATGGCGGTGTGGTCATAATCGATGCGGGTGATGACCGCTACCAACGGGGGCGGGATGATATTGGTGGCATCCAGGCGGCCGCCCAGGCCCACTTCCAATACGGCAATATCGCAGCCGGCTTCGGCAAACCAGGTAAGCCCCAGCACCGTGACCAATTCAAACTCAGTGGGGGGATCGCCCGCGGCTTTGAATTCCTCAGCGATGGGGCGCAGCCGGGTGGCCAGTGCCGCCAGTGTTTCCTCCGGGATCATTTCGCCGTCGATCTGCATCCGCTCCCGGAATTCCAGGATGAAGGGGGAGATGAATTTGCCGGTTTTGAAGCCGCCGGCGGTAAGGGCCGAGGCGATCATAGTGGTGGTGCTGCCTTTGCCGTTGGTACCGGCCACATGGATGTAGGGCACCTTGAGATGGGGATCGCCCATGCAGTGCAGCAGGCGGCCCATGCGGCCCAGCCCCAGTCGGCTGCCAAAGCGTTCGGTGCCGTGGATCCAGGCAAGTGTTTCGGGATAATTCATCGTTAGGCCCTCCTTTGGGGGAATTTGGGAAGTTGCTTTTCTAGGAAGAAAAGCAGGCAAAAGATATTTACGGCAAATTTGTAGTCGCCTGTCGGCGTCGCAGAGTCTTTTGCAAGGGCAAAACCTGCACGCCTACCCGGCGGGGGCCTCCTTTTGCGCCGCCAAAAGGAGGCAAAAGCGGGTCAAGGGGGACCGGGCTTCCCCCTTGACAAACCCCTTTGACGCTTTGCTGTGCTGGCTACGAATTTAGATTTTTCATTATCGAAAAAACCAAATCCGTACTGCGCACAGATGCGCTCTAAAGGTAGCCTGCGGCAGCATTTGCCCCCCTTCCCGTTCCCCTCCCCCGTGGCGGGGGAGGGGCCGTCTGGGAAAATAGCTGCTTGTTCAACCCATAGTCTCGGCAGCGTGACTATCTGCGATTGGTTTGCGGAAACCAAATAAAATGTGCTTGCCCCCTGCACCCGGACAGCGGACTGCACCGCGCCGCAAAGGGCACGGTGCAGAGAAAAAGCGATTACTTCCGCATGGCGGCGATGGATTCCAAAATCTTGGCCATGCGTTCCTTGTGCTGGGCCAGCTTGGCGCGCTCGGTTTCAATGAGCTGGGCGGGGGCCTTGGCGACAAAGCCGGGGTTATCCAGCTTACGGCCGATGAAATCAATGTCGCTTTGGCACTTTTCGCGCTCTTTTTCCAGGCGGGCCAGTTCCTTTTCCCGGTCGATCAGCTCGTCCATCGGGATGAGGGCGCGGGCGGCATGGGTGATGATCTGAACGGCGCCGGGCAGCTCGAACTTTTCACCGACCTCGACCTCCGAGGCGGAGGCCAGGCGCTGCAGGAACGGGATGCCGTTTGTGAAAATCTCGGCTTCGGCGGTTTCGATATAGACCTTGGCCTTTTTGGAGGGCGGGATGTTCATCTCGGTGCGCTGGTTGCGGATAGCCCGGATGATATCAATGATCTTCTGGAAATCGGCCTCCTCCTTCTGGAAGGAAAGCGCCTCGCTCCAGGTGGGCCACTGGGAGATCATGATGGCTTCCGCCTCGCCCTCGTGGGGCAGGCTCTGCCAGATCTCCTCGGTGATGAAGGGCATGAAGGGGTGCAGCAGCTTGAGGGTATTGGCCATGACATACACCAGTACCTTTTGGGCATTGAGGGCGGTTTCGCCGCCCGCCTGCAGACGGCTCTTTACCAGCTCGATGTACCAGTCGCAGAGGATATCCCAGATGAAATCGTAGAGCTTTGCGGAAGCGACGCCCAGCTCGAATTTTTCGAGGTTATCGGTGACCTCCTTCACAAGGTCATTGTAGAGGGTGAGCACCCACTTATCCTCGGTGGCGAGGGTTTCGGGCATCTCGATTTTGGTGATCTCATCGGAGAGGTTCATTTGGATGAAGCGGGTGGCGTTCCAGATCTTATTGGCGAAGTTGCGGGCGGCCTTCACCTTTTCATCCATATAGCGGGTATCATTGCCGGGGCTGTTGCCGGTCACCAGCATAAAGCGCAGGGCATCCGCGCCGTACTGGTCGATGACCTCCAGCGGGTCTACGCCGTTGCCGAGGGATTTGCTCATCTTGCGGCCCTGGGCATCCCGCACCAGGCCATGAATGAGGACGGTATCAAAGGGCTTTTTGCCGGTGTATTCCAGACCGGAGAAGATCATGCGGGAGACCCAGAAGGTGATGATATCGTAGCCGGTGACGAGGGTGGAGGTGGGGTAGAATTTGCGCATCTCGGGAGTGTCATCCGGCCAGCCCAGGGTGGAGAAGGGCCACAGCGCGCTGGAGAACCAGGTATCCAGGGTATCGGGGTCCTGGGTCATGTGGCCGCCGCACTTGGGACAGGTTTCGATGCCTTGAATGGTGACAACGGTCTCGCCGCAGTCATCGCAGTAGTAGGCGGGGATGCGGTGGCCCCACCACAGCTGGCGGCTGATGCACCAGTCCCGGATGTTCTCCATCCAGTGGAAGTAGTTTTTATCGAAGCGCTCCGGAACGAAGCGGATGTCTTTCTCACGGACAGCCTTGATGGCGGGCTCTGCAAGGGGTTTCATCGAGACGAACCACTGCTTGGAAACCATCGGCTCGATGGTGCAGTGGCAGCGGTAGCAGGTGCCTACATCGTGGCGCAGCGGCTCCACCGATTTGAGGGCGCCGCAGGCTTCCAGGTCCTCAAGAATGGCCTTGCGGGCCTCCCGGGTGGTCAT
>OGDF01004513.1_pt1 | contig 15740 bp, 10 predicted proteins | sample 1570141 | NCBI WGS metagenome assembly OGDF01 (sample SAMEA4370581, study PRJEB24528) | human gut metagenome | reverse complement strand
ACAATGATTACTGATGTGATCATTCCGGAGGGTGTTACTTATATAGGAAGAGAAGCGTTCGCAGGCTGCAGCGCACTGGTACATGTACAGATTCCGACAACTGTAACTCAGGTAGGTGCGAATCTGTTTGAGGGAACACCGTATGATTCCACGCTGACAGGAGAGGTTGTTTATATCAATAGCATTTTGTATCGCTGTCAGAGTGATGCCACGACAGTTGCAATCAGACAGGGAACAACCGTGATTGCAGAGGAAGCCTTTATCAACCGCGTGAATTTGGTGGCAATCGTTGTGCCGGATGGTGTAAGTTATATTGGATCGAATGCATTTAAAAATTGTAGTGCACTCAGCCAGATTGAGATTCCAACAAGTGTGCGCGATATCGTTGCCAATGCGTTTGATGGAACGAAGTGGTATGAAGAGCGAAAGCATGAGATGATCTACATCAATGATCTGTTGTATCGCGCCCCAGCTGAGGTGGCAGCATCGACTGTAGATCCGACAACACCAACAGGCGAAGTGCAGGAAAGCAAACCTCAGACCGAGTATGTGCCGATTGTAAATGCAACAGTAAAAGAAGGCATCACAACCATTTGTACACTTGCATTTGCCAATACATCGGTTGAAACAGTTCAACTTCCATCTACATTGACAAGTATTCGTTATGGTGCATTCCAGAATTGTACGGCATTGCGACAGATTACATTGCCAGAGAGTGTGACATTTATTGAGGGCGGTTCTTTCCAAAATTGTACAGCGCTCGGAAGTATTGTGATTCCTCAGAATGTAAGCTATCTTGGAGCGGCTGCCTTTGCAGGTTGTAGTACACTGAATTCAGCAATTTTGCCGCAGAAAATGACAAGAGTAAGTTCAAGTTTGTTTGAAAATTGTACGGCTCTTGCAACTGTGCAGGTTTCAAATGCGCTCACGTCTATTGGAAGTCGTGCCTTTGCAGGAACGAGTGCTCTTAGTGTATTTACCTTCCCACAGACACTGACTTCAATTGGTGCAGAGAGCTTTTCTGGTTCTGCGATTGGCTATGCGTCTTTGCCACAGAGCGTAAGCTTCATTGGAGCAGGTGCATTTTCTGGTTGTACGAAGCTGACAACAGTAGAACTTCCAGCAGCAATCGAGGCAGTGAGAGATCGCACTTTTAGAAATTGTACCGAATTAAAGCAGATCACGATTCCAGAAGGCATTCGCTATATTGGTGCGGCTGCATTCCAAAATGACGTATCACTTCAGACAGTTGATTTTGCACAGTCACTTCTAACGATCTGCGACAATGCATTTGAGGGAAGCGGCGTTGGCGAGGGTCTTGTGCTTCCACCAGCTCTTCGTACAATAGGAAGTCGTGCATTTGCAGGCTGTATGCGTCTTACATCACTTACTATCACGGCAGATGTTAGAAAAATGGGAAGTCAGGCATTTGCAGATGGATCATCACCATCAATTGTGTGTGCATTTAGTCGTACAACATATATGAGTAAGCTGGCTTCTGGATGGGTAGCTGATTGGGGCAGCGGCCTTGGTGCACTTACATTTACAGGAGGTGCAGTAAATGATGAGCAAAAGGCAGCATTTTTACAGATGATCTGCAAGCTTGTTCCTGATTTTAATGCATCAGAGGCAAACAACACTTTGTATTCTGGAATCATTGGACATCTTGGCGTTAGTGCAAAGGCAGGCGGTGAGGCAGCCAGCTTGCTTGGCATTGTGTCAGAACAGGCTCAAGAAGGATGGATTCGTATACCTGAGCTTAGCACAAGAAGAGCTATTTTGAATCTTACGGGTATCTGGATGCAGGATTATTGTCCGGCAAATACAGGTGTTGAGGATGTTTATTATGCAGATGGATGGTATTACATTAATGAAGTTTCATTTGCAGAAACACTTACAAAGGGCTATCTTCCAAAGGGACAAAATGGAAGCGGCTATTCCTTCTTTGATTCCTATGATGCTCCAACAGGCATGATGGATGGTGCTGTGACTGTACTTCTTAGTGAATCTGACAATGACTATGGAATTGCAGCGCAGGTTCGCTCTAGTGAAAAGATTACAGATGGACGCTACATAAATGTATATGAGAGCGTAGAGGAGCGTGAGCTTTCAGAATCCATCAAAGATATCTGGATGACAGAAAGTGCTTCATATCAGTTTGATAACTACAGCAGAATCTTAACTGTTAAGTCACTTGTATCACCAGATGCAGGAATTGATACTCATTTTCGTTACAGCTGCAAGCCGGGTGAGGATGATGGTACCTTTACGATGGAGTGGAAGGGAATGGATGAGGCAAATATTGACCAGGTTCGTACCTTTACGGTTAGTGTAGATGAAGAAACTCAGGCAATGAAGCTGACTGATGCGCAGACACAAGAGGAAATTACACTTAATTCAATTGCACAACAGGCTAATCAGCCAACAATGTCTGGACAATAATGGCATTAAATCTTTAAGGCTTACTTAAATTTCTCAAAAATTTTACATTACCTATTGACACTATTAAAAAAAAGGACTAGTATAGCAATTGTCAGCAGAAGTGGTAAGAGGAGATCACTTTTGCAGCAAAGGACATTAACTGTTAAGCATATTTAATAGTTATAAATAGGAGGAACAAAAATCATGAGAAAGTTTATTACATCTATCGCAGTAATCGCTATGGCAGCAGCAATGATGACAGGATGCGGAAGCGCTGATAAGAAGACTACTACCGCAGCTAGCACAAAGGCAGAGGTACAGACTGAGGCTAAGACCGAAGCTAAGACTGAGAAGGCAACTGAAAAGGCTACCGAGAAGGCAACTGAGGCTAAGACCGAGGCTAAGTCTGAGGCAGCTTCCAGCGAGGCAGCATCTGAGGAGGCATCTTCTGAGGCTGAGAGCGCAAGCGCAGCAAACTAATTTTTTATTACTACAGATAAAAAATAATGAAAAAGGCAGTTTTGGGAATATTTCCTGAAACTGCCTTTTTTGCACAAATTTAATTAAAAATGTTGATGCTTTCGTGAGAATGTGGTATGGTTTATTAAGTCTATTATAAGGAAAGGAAATAGTGAGCCATGCAGACATTTCAGATTAACACAAAGGAAAAAAGAGAAGCAACAGGCGATCTCTTCGGCATTTTTTTTGAAGACATTAATCATGCGGCAGATGGCGGACTTTATGCGGAGCTGATCCAGAACCGTGCATTTGAATTTGATCCGATTGACAATAAAAATTATCATGCACTGTATGCGTGGATGCCTTGTCAGTTAGATGAAAAAAATGGACAGACAGACGCAGCTGATGTTTCACTTACCATTCTGACAGAGAGTCCTTATACGAAGAAGAACCCACACTATCTTCGTATAACGGCAAATTCGGCAGCAGCAGGTGTAAAAAACCTTGGCTTTAACAGTGGAATTGCACTTGAAGGTGGGGAAACATATCATTTTTCCTGCTATTTAAGAAAAATAGACGAGCCAGTGACAGTTAAGGCCTGTCTGATTGGAAAAGAAGGACAAATCTATGCATCATGTGAGCTTACAGCAGATGCTTCTGATTGGAAAAAGTATACGGCAGATCTTAAAATTGCAGAAGGCACAAGCTGCACAGATGCAAATCTGGCGCTTGTCTGCATGACACCGGGCAGTGTGGAAGTGGATTTTGTATCACTATTTCCAGCGCACACATATAAGAACCGCCCAAATGGTCTTAGAAAAGATTTATGCGAGATGCTCGAAGCAATGCATCCGAAGTTCATACGTTTTCCGGGAGGCTGTCTTGTACATGACGGACAGCTTGATGAGAATGCAAGAGATTCGATGTATCGCTGGAAAAATACGATTGGACCTGTGGAGGAGCGCCCAGCGAGACGAAATAACTGGGGATATAATCAGACACTTGGTCTTGGCTATTATGAATATTTCCAGCTGGCAGAGGATATAGGTGCAGAGCCTCTTCCAGTACTTCCGGCAGCATACGATCCGCATCATCAAAGAAAGGTCCCACTTGATGAACTTGGTCCTTGGATTGACGATGCACTTGATCTTATTGAGTTTGCAAATGGCGATGAGACAACTGTTTGGGGAAAGAAGCGTGCCGATATGGGTCATCCAAAGCCATTTGGATTACATTATCTGGCAATTGGAAATGAGGAGGTTGGCGAGGGCTTTACCGAGCGCTATCCATATTTTCATAAGGCAATCCGTGAAAAATATCCTGATATTAAGCTGATTGGTTCAGCAAGTCCATTTGCCGCAGGCGGTGAGTATGAGCGCGGATGGGCAAGTGCAAGAGAATGCGGCTGTGATCTGATCGATGAGCATTACTATATGAATACCGACTGGATGATAGCAAATGTAGATCGCTATGATAATTTCCTATCATCTGATCCCAAGGTATTTTTGGGTGAGTATGCATCATGGGGCAATCAGTGGGAGAATGGCCTTGCTGAAGCTGCCTTTATGACAGGTCTTGAGAAAAATGTGCATGCAGTTGGACTGGCATGCTATGCGCCGATGTTTGCAAATGTGGATTATGTAAATTGGCGTCCTGATATGATATGGTTTGATAATCATCAGGTGTATGGCTCTGTTAATTATTATGTTCAGAGTATGTTTATGCGCCATCAGGGAACTCATCGCTTAGATTTTACTGTTACAGAGCCAGAACTTGAGCAGACAGCGCGCCTTTTGGCAGAACAAAAAATCCGCGAAAGCGCAAAGACTATAAGCGGTCCAATTCGTGTGTTAGTCAACGAGGGACAGGGTGTGTTCTTTGAGGTGACAGTGAAAAATCATGATACAGGAAAGCTGCATCGTTTTACAGACTGTGTGTGCGGAACTGAGAGTGAAAATCGTGCTGCTTCCTATGAAAATGCAGTCGAGACTGGTGTAATTCCAAAGGATTGGACAAATTATACGCTTACCATGAAGGCAAAAGAGACCGAAGGCAAAAAGGGATTTCTTGTTTATCTTGGAGAAGCATCTGATCATATGCTATGGACGCTTGGCGGCTGGCAGAATCTGGATATAAGCATGGAGCATTTTAAAAACGGCAGGGGAGCATGCTTAAGTGAGGCAATGTTCTCGGCAGAGAAGGATCATGAGTATGAGCTGATGCTTGTTGTAAAGGATCGCACGATGAAGATATATGTGGATGGCGAGGAATACCTTGATACAATTGACAAGATTCCTGTGCCAAAGCCACTGTATGTATCTGCAGCGCTTGATGAGGCAACTGGTGATGTGATTGTAAAGGCGGTAAACATTACTGGAAATTCACAGACAGCGCAGCTTGTACTTGATGGTGTAAATGGTACACATAACGTGCTTGTAGAGAAGATGGCTGCAGCATTGTCTGATGAAAATACAATGGAAAATAAAAAATGTGTCGTTCCGGCTGTGAGCGAGGAAACTATTCCAGACGGCACATTTACGCGCACGTTTGAGCCATATTCATTGACCATTCTTAGAATCCGCCAATAATAAAAACAGACGTTGTACAGGAAAGGTTTTGCAATGTTATACATGATTAATCATGGTGCCGTCTCCTATGGGGCGAACACCATCTTAACGAATATTAATTTTGAAATCAACGCCGGACAGAAAATTGCCGTCGTTGGAAGAAACGGCTGCGGAAAGACAACTCTTTTAAAGCTGATTGAGGGTGAGGTTGCACTTGAGAAGCGAGATAGCGATGAGGATATTTATATCGCAAAGAGCGGAAATCCGGTGATCGGTTATTTAAAGCAGATCGCGTTTGCAGATGAGACAATTTCTATGGAGACTGAGGTGCGAAAGGTGTTTGAGCCGTACCGCGAAAAGCAGCGTGAGCTAGAAGCACAGCGCCAGATCATGGAATCAGATCCATCTGAGTTAAATATTAGAATCTATACCCAGATGCAGGAGCAGTTTACTGATATGGGCGGCTACTACTATGAAAAAGAGTATGAGACAATGCTTCGCAAATTTGGTTTTACTGAAGCTGACAAGAAAAAGCCGCTTAGAGAATTTTCAGGTGGACAGCAGACAAAGCTTGGATTTATCAAGATGCTTCTTTCAAAGCCTGATATTCTTCTTTTGGACGAGCCGACTAACCACCTTGATATCGAGACAATTGAATGGCTTGAGAATTATTTAAAGGCGTATAATAGGGCTGTTGTTATCGTATCTCATGATAGATTATTTTTGGATCGTATTGTCGATACAGTATATGAGATTGAGTATGGAATCACACATCGCTACAGTGGAAATTATACCTCCTTTGTGGAGCAGAAAAAAGCAGCCTGGGATAAGCAGGAAAAGGATTATCAGGCACAGCAAAAGGAAATTGCGCGTCTGATGGAGATTGTAGAAAAATTTAAAAATAAGCCTACAAAGGTTGCAATGACACGCTCAAAGCTAAAACAGATTGAGCATATGGAAAAGATTGCACCGCCGCAGCGCTATGATCTAAAGGCATTTCATGCTAATTTCCAGCCTGAGGTTGAGACAGGAAAGGAAGTATTTACTGCCAGAAATCTTCAGATTGGATATGACCGTGTTCTTTCAGAGGTGAATCTTACACTTGAGAGAGGTCAAAAGCTTGGTATTGTTGGAGGAAATGGCCTTGGTAAGTCTACGTTTTTAAAGACAATGATGGGGATGATTCAGCCTCTTGGCGGCGAGTATCAGTATGGCATTCGTGTGCAGATTGGATATTTCGATCAGCAGATGGCACATTATACTAGTGATGCCACTGTCATGGATGACTACTGGGCAGAATATCCGAACCTGACGCAGACAGAGGTGCGAAATGCTCTTGGTGCATTTCTTTTTACTGGTGATGATGTGTTTAAGCAGGTCAGCATGCTTTCCGGAGGAGAGCGCGTGAGACTGGCACTTTGTAAGATCTTAAAGAAAAAACCAAATCTTTTGATCCTCGATGAGCCGACAAACCATATGGATATTGTCGGAAAAGAAGCACTAGAGCAGATGCTAAAGGGCTATCAGGGAACACTTGTATTCGTATCCCATGACCGTTATTTTGTGCGTCAGGTGGCAGATAAGATTTTAAGCTTTGACGGCGGTGTAACGACATATTATCCGTTTGGCTATGAACAGTACGAGGAGGCGACAGCTGACAAGGACGATCAGGTAAGCTTTGGCAAATATGCAGCCGTTTCACCGGCAGCAAAGCTTGCTATAGAGCAGGAAAAAAATAAGACAGCTGCATCTGCGTCACCAAAGACTCTTTATGCTAATCCGGGAAAGGAGCGCTCACGTTTATCTGCAAAGGTCAAAAAGGCCGAGGCAGCAGTTGAAGCTTGTGAGGAGGCACTTTCAAAGCTGCAGGATGAATTAAATGATCCTGCAATTGCAGCAAGCTACAGTAAGCTGCAGGAGGCACAAAAGAAGGTCGACGCTAAAGAAGAGGAGCTCAATGGACTGATGGAAGTATGGGAGCAGGCTAGTTCCGAGCTCGATGCGTTCGAGGAGTCCTTAGCTAAATAAAGAAGGAAGAGGGTACTTGGTATGAGTGAGCAATCACAAAAAACTACGGGAATCAGAGACGCCAGAACGCTCGGAATCCCGAAAATGCTGCTGCTTGGAATACAGCACATGTTTGCAATGTTTGGAGCAACGATTCTTGTTCCGATCCTGACAAATGTTTATTTTGAGGGAGAGGGACTTTCAGTTCAGGTAACGCTGATCTGTGCAGGTCTTGGAACGCTGTTTTTCCATCTGTGCTCCAAAATGAAGGTTCCTGCATTTTTAGGTTCTTCGTTTGCATTTTTGGGTGGATTTTCAGCTGTTGCAGCGCTTGATACAGGCATTTTTGCTGACATGACGATGGGTGAGAAGCTTCCGTATGCGTGCGGAGGAATTGTTGTTGCAGGACTTTTGTATTTAATTCTTGCACTGATCGTAAAGATTGTCGGTGTAAAAAAAGTAATGAGATTTTTGCCTCCTGTTGTGACAGGACCAATGATTATTTTAATTGGTCTTTCACTGGCAGGAAGTGCTGTTACTAACGCATCACAGAACTGGCTTTTAGCAATTGTTGCACTTGCAATTATTATTATTGCAAACATCTGGGGTAAGGGAATGATTAAGATCATTCCGATTCTTCTCGGCGTTGTAGGTTCCTATGTATTTGCGCTGATTTTAAATGCACTTGGCGTAAAAAATCCAGACGGATCTGCTATTTTAACTTTCACTGAGGTATCTAAGGCTTCATGGGTAGGTTTGCCGCCATTTCAGTTATGCAAATTTGACCTGACTGCTATTCTTGTAATGGCACCGATTGCAATTGCATCAATGATGGAGCATATAGGAGATATGTCTGCTATTTCTGCAACTGTTGGAGAAAACTTTATCGAAGATCCGGGTCTGCACCGCACTCTTGTAGGTGATGGTCTTGCAACATCTCTGTCTGCACTTGTTGGAGGTCCGGCTAACACAACATACGGAGAAAATACTGGTGTACTTGAACTTTCCAAGGTATATGATCCGCGCGTTATCCGTATTGCAGCTATTTTTGCAGTAATCTTAAGCTTTATCCCGAAGGTATCAGAGATTATTGCATCTATCCCGTCTGCGATTATCGGTGGAGTTTCATTTATGCTGTATGGTATGATTTCCGCAATAGGTGTCAGAAATGTTGTTGAAAATAAAGTAGACCTTACAAAGTCAAGAAATTTGATTATCGCAGCTGTGATTTTAGTAAGTGGACTGGGATTTTCAAGTGGACTTACATTTACAATCGGTGGAGCTTCCATTACGCTTACAGGTCTTGCAATTGCAGCAATCGCAGGTATTGTTCTGAATGCAATTCTTCCAGGCAATGATTATGAGTTTGGAATGAATGAGAAGGGTGATGAGAATCGCGGTATTCATGCTTAAGGAGTCTTTTTAAATGTTCTTAATGAAATCTTAATCCGTTACCGAATTGAATCTTAATGAGTAAAACAATATAATAAAAAGCAAACAGGAGGAAATGAGAATGCAATATTATATATATTCACTAGTTTGTTTTTTATTGCCGGGAACGGTATGGCTGATTTGGAATAAAGGAATGATAGCAGATAAAGCGTACAAGGTACGACATATTATCTGGATTTATATTTATCTGTTTTACGGGTATCTTGCAGTGCAGGAAGCCGCAGGAATTGGAACAATTTGGGATTTGATTGCTTATGGCAAGCTGGATAACAGTATTAATCTGATTCCAATTTCTTCCGAAGGTGCAATGACATATATCTTAAATATTATTATGTTTATGCCGTTTGGATTTTTACTGCCGCTTATCTGGAAAAATTTCAGAAATGCAAAAAAAGTAGTTTTGATGGGATTTTTGATGTCGTTGGCGATAGAAATCTGTCAGCTATTCAATATAAGGACAACAGACATTGATGATTTACTGATGAATACACTGGGAACTTTGGTTGGATACTGCTGTTGGAAGGTATTTTCGCTTATATTTCGTAATGCGGGAACAAAGTGTGTGGAAATAAAGAAAAGCGAACCTGTAATCTATATGTTTGGAGGAATTCTGGGCTTGTTTCTTTTGTATAACTGGAGAGTATTTAACTAGTGAAACCGATTGACAAAAACCATACTTTCGCCATATAATAAAGTAAGCTGCCGTTTTATGCGGCAGCTTATTTTTGGTAGAGATAAAAATGCAGGATAATTGATAGAATACCAGAGTTGTATCATCATGGAGCAATTCGTGGGTATCAGTGAGGAATAAAGTAGATGGAGATTATAGCAAAAATACAGACCGATTTTCCAACGAAATTCGGAATACCCAGACAGAGCGGACTTGTAGAGTCCTTAAAGGGTGTTATTACATTTGAGCCGAAGTATCGCAATCCTCAAGGTGTGTACGGATTGGACGGGTACAGCTACATCTGGCTTTTGTGGTCATTTAGTGAGAATCACAGAGAAGGCTGGTCGGCTACCGTAAAGCCACCGAGACTTGGCGGCAACAAGAGAATGGGAGTTTTTGCAACGAGATCTCCGTTTCGTCCAAACGATATTGGTCTTTCCTGTGTAAAATTAGAGCGAGTTGTCCTCGATGAGAAGAATGGACCGATGCTCTATGTAGCAGGCGTCGATCTGATGGATCAGACACCAATCTACGATATCAAGCCGTATATCCCATTTACGGACAGTCACCCAGACGCAAAGGGCGGCTTTTCTGATGCAGTGAAGGATTATGAGCTTGAAGTTTCATTCCCAGCTCATCTTCTGGCACATTTTCCAGAAGAGAAGAGGGAGGCAGTGATCTATGTGTTAAAGCAGGATCCACGCCCGGCCTACCAGCGCGACGAGACAAGACGTTACGGCGTAGACTTCGCCGGATTTGACGTGCGTTTCCACGTAAAAGGGCAGGTGCTTACCGTATGCGAGTTAGAGGAGCGCGCAAGCGGTATGATTTTTCGCTGAGCGACAAAAGTAAAAAATCGAATGGAGTTAAAGTATTATGAAGAACCAGAGTGAAAACAAGGTATATACATTGGCAGAGGTGCTTGGAAAGCACACCATTGCAGAGTTAAAGCAGATGACACAGGTACTTGAGGTAAAAGTATTATCCAAGGCGAAGAAGCAGGAAATTATCGATGCTTTGTCTGCAAAGCTGTTAGATAAGGAGCTTCTTACTGCATGGCTTCTTGCAGCAGGAAAGCAGGAGATTGAGGAATTAGAGCTTGCAATGGCAGAAGACGTTGTTATTGCAGAGGAGTCTGGCCGCTTCTATTATTGGAGAAATCTTCCAGTTGTATTTGTAACAGGTGATGGTGTTGTTGTAGTACCGTCTGAAACTGCTGCAGTATATAATGAGATTAAATCAGACAGTGAGTATGCACAGAAGAGATCACGTATCAATGTGTTTGATGAGTATTTGATGTCATGTGTAAACCTGTATCGTGCAATTGATATCACAACATTCTTGTCTATCGTAAATGGTCAGACAGGAATGAATGCAAAAAGACCAGAGCTTGAGAGCTGGTTAAAGGATCGTGAAGCAGTTCGCGGACAGCAGATGTACTTTTTTGAGGGCGGATATATTTTAAGCGAAGAGTATCGCACAAAGAAGGAAGGCGAGGTTGTTGATTATCATCAGCTTTTAGAGCGTCAGGGTGCAATGAGCTATTACATTCCGGCAAAGAGCGAACTGCTTCGCTATGCAGATCCGTACTATGTAGAAAAGACACCATCTTACGCTGCATTCTGCCGTTTCATTCAGGTTCGTCTTGGCCGTCCGGAAAACGAGGCAGCAGTGATCGGTTCTCATATCCAATTAATCATGCGCCATGGTGCAATGCCAAAAGACATCTTTGCTGAGATGGAGCGCTTTGGACTGACAGAGGAAAATGAGGAGCTGATGAGCGATTTCATCACAGTTATGATGGATATGTATAATAATACAAGAATGCCAGAGACAAGAGGCTTTACAACCGTAGAGGCACAGAAGGCAGATCCATCACGTCAGAAGAAGATTGCAAACGCTTCAGAGATTGTAACTTCTTCTATGCCAATCGTAAAAAACCGCATCGGCGGAAAGAAGATCTATCCAAATGATCTTTGTCCGTGCGGAAGCGGCAAGAAATATAAGAAGTGCTGCGGAAGAGTAAATAAATAATTAACTACCGGGCAACATAAAAGAAAGGCAGGTTTAATATGAGCTTACATTACCAATATGCGGATATGCATTGTGACACATTGCTTCATGGCTTGGGAAAAGGCGTAAATGACATATATGACATGCCAGATGCCATGCTGGACATCAAAAGAATGGCAGAGGCAAATGTGCTGTGCCAGTTCTTTGCTGTATTTTTTCCACCACGTCCAGAAATGCTCACACCACAGGAGCGTGAAAAACGATTACAGGCGGGTCGTCCAGAGATGCCGCCGGATGAGGAATTGTTTTCAAAGGCTGTCAGTCTGATGAAGGATTCCTTTGCGGGTCACAAGGATGTTATTCGTCAGGCATATTGTTTTGACGACGTGATGAAAAATAAGGAGCAGGGCCTGATCTCTGGTGTGCTTACAGTTGAGGATGGCCGTATGGTAAACGGCAGCTTTGACCGTCTTGAACAGTTGGCAAAGACTGGTGTACGCGCAATTGCGCTTACATGGAACTTTGAAAACTGTTTTGGTGCGCCAAACTCGCGTGATCCAAAGATTATGTCTAAGGGTCTTAGCGCATTTGGTAAGGAAGCCATAGAAGCCATGAATGAGCTTGGCATTTTGGTAGATGTATCTCATCTGTCAGACGGAGGCTTTTATGATGTCGCAAAGATTTCAAAAAAGCCATTTGTTGCAACTCATTCAGACTGCCGCACACTTGCAGCGCATCCAAGAAATTTGACTGATGATATGATCCGTCTGCTTGCCCAAAAAGGCGGCGTTTCAGGAATCAATTTTGCACCGGCATTTCTGGATGATACGCAGGGAAACAATACAAGCCGCATAAGCGATATGGTGCGTCATGTAAAACACTTTATCGAAATTGGCGGAGAGGACTGCGTTGGCATTGGCACCGATTTCGATGGTATCGGGGGAAATCTCGAGGTCGGAGAGCCAGGACAGCTTGCACTTTTATTTGAAGCGCTTGAAAAAGCAGGAATCACACCGCGCCAGATTGACAAGATTGCATCAGGCAACGTGCTTCGCGTAATGAAAGAAACGATGCGCCCAAGATTTGAGTAAGTTGTAGGCAGAAAACATGAGGGGCTTTTGAGTAAAAAAGCAGGGAATGTGCAAATTGGGATTATTTGAGGAAAAAAGAGAAAGAATGGAGAGACAAAAAGATGAGCATGAAGTATGATTTTACAACAATTTTAAACCGCGAAGGAACAGGAGCAATTGCAGTCAGCAAGATTCCTTTTGACAACGCCGAAATTAAAGAAGGTTTTTCTAAGATTCCGATGTGGGTTGCAGATATGAATTATGCAACAGCACCGAGCGTTATTGAGGCAATACAGAATCGTCTGGCACATCCGGTTTTCGGCTATTTTGATATCAAGGATGCTTATAGTGAATCTATTATAGAGTGGCAGAAAACTAGAAATGGTGTAACAGATATTCCAAAGGAAGCTATTGACTATGAAAATGGTGTGCTTGGCGGTGTGTCTTCTGTATTGCAGGCATTTACAGCACCAGGTGAGGCAATTCTTCTTCATTCACCAGCATACATTGGATTTATCGGAACCATCACTAACATGGGACGAAAGATCGTTTACAGTCCATTAAAGAAGGACGAGCAGGGTGTATGGCGCATGGATATGGATAAGAAGCTTAAGGAAAATCATATTCATCTGGCAATCTTTTGCACTCCTCACAACCCGTGTGGCCGTGTATGGGAGCGTGAAGAGATTGAGAAGGCAATGGAAGTTTATGAAAAGAATAAGTGTCTTGTCATTTCAGATGAGATCTGGTCTGATCTGACCTTAGAGGGTCATAAGCATATCCCGACACAAAGCGTGAATGAGTATGCTCATGAACATACCTTTGCTTTCTACGCGCCGTCAAAGACATTTAATCTGGCAGGTCTTGTAGGATCCTACCACATTGTATACAATAGCTATCTGCGTGACCGTTTGATGGAAGCAGAAAAGTGCAGTCATTACAATAGTGCAAATGTTCTTTCTATCAGTGCACTGATGGGTGCTTATACAAAGGAAGGTGCTGAGTGGGTTGATGAACTTCGCGAAGTTCTGACACAAAACGTTGATTATGCATATACATATATCACAACACATTTTGAAGGTGTTTCTGTAGCAAAGGCACAGGGAACCTACATGCTATATTTGGACTGCAGCGGCTGGCTTAAAGCGCATCCAGAGATGACTATGGATGATCTGATCCGTGCCGGAATTGCAGTTGGCGTTGTATGGCAGGACGGAAGACCGTTTATGAATCCAAATACGATCCGTATGAATCTGGCAGTTCCGCATGCGTTAGTAAAGGAAGCAATGGATCGTCTGGATAAATATGTATTTAACGCAAAGTAAGATATTTTAATTAGAGAGGATTAGCTGTCAAGAGGCAGCAAAAAAGGTTATTAGAATGGAAGCAATTCGATACGAGAATTCTGAAATTGATGAGAGGATTATCCGCGCCGTAACAGAGATCGGATATGAGGAGATGACACCAATTCAGCAGTCTGCTATTCCGGCACTGCTTGAAGGACGTGACATCATTGGACAGGCACAGACCGGAACTGGAAAAACAGCGGCATTTGGTATTCCGCTTGTTCAGATGATCGACCCGGAAGATGAGCGCGTGCAGGCAATCGTGCTTTGCCCGACCAGAGAACTGGCCATCCAGGCAGCAGATGAGCTGCGCCGCTACGCAAAATATCTGCCGGGTGTAAAAGTGCTTCCGGTGTACGGAGGACAGGATATTGAAAAACAGATTCGTTCTCTTCGCGGAAAGGTGTCCATTGTTGTTGGAACACCGGGAAGAGTTATGGATCATATGAGAAGACATACGCTTAAGCTTGAGGGCATCCGCATGGTTGTGCTGGATGAAGCTGACGAGATGTTAAACATGGGCTTTGTAGAGGATATTGAGACTATCCTTGCAGGTGTACCAGAGAATCATCAGACGGCATTGTTTTCAGCAACAATGCCGGATGAGATTCTTCGTATCACTGGCCGTTACCAGAAGGATGCACAGATGATTCAGATCGAGAGAAAGGAACTGACTATTCCACTTGTCAAGCAGTACTATTATGAGGTACAAAGACAGAACAAGGAAGAGGTAGTATGCCGTTTGCTTGATTATTACAATCCAAAGCGTTCTTTGATTTTCTGTAACACAAAGCATATGGCAGATGTGCTTTGCGAGAACTTAAAGGGAAGAGGCTATTTTGCTGATGCACTTCATGGTGATTTGAGCCAGATGATGCGCGATAAGGTTATGAACAGCTTTAGAAATGGCACGACAGAAATTCTTATTGCAACAGATGTTGCAGCAAGAGGTCTCGATGTGGATGATGTTGAAGCTGTATTTAACTTTGATATTCCGCAGGATGTAGAGTATTATGTTCATCGTATTGGACGTACAGGACGTGCAGGAAGAAAGGGACGTTCCTTCACTCTTGTTGTCGGAAGAGAGATCTACCGTATCCGAGATATTGAGCGTATCTGCAATACACAGATCAAGCCTAGAATGGTTCCGTCTGTTGCAGATATCACACAGGCAAAGGCAAGCCAGATCTTTGATCAGGTTATGGAAGTGATTTCTAATAATGATCTGTCATCACTTCAAAAGAAGGTAGAGGACAAGATCGAAGAGGAGAATATCACGGCAATGGAGCTTTGTGCAGGTTTCTTAAAGCTTCATCTTGGAGATGACATGGAAGAAATTCCAGCAGAAAATTATATCGAAGAGATGAGAAAGAAGCGTGCTGAGAGAAAGGGCGGAAGAAGCGGCAGAAGAGACGACAGACGCGGTGATGATGACAGGCGCGAAGGCAAAGGCCGCCGCCGCAGACAAACTGACGAAGACGTTCTTGATATGATGCGTGAACACCGTCCAGGAAAGCGTAAGTCTGACAAGGCATTTGATAAAAAGTCTGATAAAAAATCGGATAAGAAATTTGAAAAAAAGGGAAGTGACAGAAAAAGATCAGACAAGTCTGAGAAGAAATCAAAGGGCTTGTTTGGAAAGGAGCGCACTTTCAAAAAGAACGATATTGATAAGAAGACAGGAAAGGCAAAGAAATGGAAGTAAAACAAAATCCACTTGGCAGTGCGCCGCTTG
>OGDF01004511.1_pt1 | contig 15753 bp, 20 predicted proteins | sample 1570141 | NCBI WGS metagenome assembly OGDF01 (sample SAMEA4370581, study PRJEB24528) | human gut metagenome | reverse complement strand
CTCATAAATCTACCCTTAATCGTGTATTGGATGATAGTTGCGGATTTTAGGTTTAGCTAATTATCCAGTAGAAGATGACAATTTTTATCAAGACGTCATCTTACTTGATGGTACTGATTTCGAGAACAAGGTTGACCTATTCGTTGGTGGAAGCCCTTGCCAGAGTTTCTCTATAGCTGGCGCAAGAGGCGGTTTTGAAGATACACGTGGTACTTTGTTTTTTGAATACTGCCGACTCGTGAAAGAAATCCGGCCAGAGGTGTTTATCTATGAAAACGTTTATGGTGTACTTACACATGACAAAGGCAAGACTTGGGAAACTATGCAGAACGTGTTTTCAGAACTTGGTTACCATTTCTCTTGGCAGATACTTGATGCACGCGATTATGGTATACCCCAGGGCAGAAGACGACTCTTTGTTGTTGGGTTCAAGAAAAAAGAGTGTTTTGAGCGATTCTCATTCCCAGAGAAAATCAAACTTGATGAATGTCCACTTCCCACTATGCAATCCATGTTGGAAGAAAACATGGCAGAAGGAAGTATGCAGAGTGTTGATGGACAACTCAGACAGATTGATGACAAGAAAGGCGAACCCGATGAACGTTATTATCTGTCTCAAAAACTGGTAGATTATGTACTTGCTCCTGGAACCAAGAACTTTATGCACTATGATGCCAAAACCGATTTGCCAATAGCCAGAGCGTTGGTAAAGAATATGGGTAACACCTATCGTGCAAGTGTTAATAATTATGTCCACACAAACACTAAAGCTGGTAAAGGAAGATTACGCCATCTGACAAAGAGAGAGGTGCACCGTCTGATGGGTTATCCGGATTCATATCAGATTGTAGTTAGTAAAGCACAAGCTTACAAACAAGCTGGCAACTCTATCGTAGTGGATGTTATGATGAACATCGAAAAACAGATTATTAAAGCAATGAATTGGTAACATGGAACGTATAAAAGATATAGAAAAGAAATATAAGCTAGTTAGTTTGTTTGCTGGAATTGGCGGCATCGATCTTGGCTTTGAGTTTGCTGGATTTGATTGTATCTGGGCAAATGACTTTGACAAGTTTGCGTGCCAAACCTATCGTGCAAATGTGGGCGACCAGATTGTGGAAGGTGATATACGCTTAACAAAAGAACAAATTCCAGATCATGATATTTTGGTCGGTGGTTTCCCTTGTCAGCCTTTCAGCACATTGGGAAAACTTCAAGGCTTCGATGATGAAAAGAACAGGGGTACATTGTTCTTTGAAATCATGGATATTATAACCAAGCATGACACGAAAGTTGTTGTGCTAGAAAATGTAAAAAACCTTGTAAACCATGATGATGGAAAAACCTTTGCACGTATAAAGCAAGAATTGAATGATGCGGGATATGATGTAAATGCTCAGATTCTGAACTCTCAGGATTATGGCATTCCCCAGAGAAGAAATCGAATATTTATTGTTGCGTTCAACCGCAAGTATTTTAAGACCGGCATATTTACTTATCCAGAGAAAGAAGAATTGAAAGTGACCACACAAGATTTGCTTGATGAGAATGTGCCAGAGTCATATTTCTTGACAAGAAAGCTGGAAAAGACAATTCTTGGAATGGGAACTAAGGGTTATATGGTCAAGCCAACTATTGATCTTCCTATCTCAAAGACTCTTACTGCCACTATGCACAAAATGCATAGAGCAAGCCAGGATAACTATGTTACTGACTTGAAGAACTATGAGAGAAATGTTACTGATAAGGTAAAGCGTATGGAAGTCAGAAAACTCACTCCAAACGAATGCCGTCAGTTACAGGGTTTCCCAAGTGAATGGACGCAAGTCGTTTCAGATTGTCAAGCTTATAAACAATTTGGAAATGCCGTTACTGTGGATGTGGCTTACAAAGTTGCATGTCAAGTAATGAAATACATAGAAGAAAATAAGAAATGAAAGATTGGCTTATAGATAAAGGTTCTCTGCTGCTAACTCTTTCTGAGGGTTCACTATATCATCCAAAATCAGCAGAACTGTATGAACAGAAGGATAAAGATTCTTTTGTTCATGCAGAGATTAACTATGCTCCTTTATCAGAAACCAATCTGCGTTTTTCGGGATTAACAGCACATGTTAAGCTCCAGTTCTCTTTCGAAGAGACGCTAAAACTTAAGCTTTGCTTCCTACGCAATGGAACCCAATATTTCGTATCAATCTATGACAAAGTATTCAACGATTATATTATCTATGATGGTACATGGAAATATATTGATCCTATTGTTGAATCCATAAATACGGCTCTTACACAAAACAGCATCAACCCAGATGATATTACCTATCAGCAATACATTTTCCTTCTTAAGGAATTTAACAAGATCGGTATAGAAGTAACGGACGATGTTGTTGAAACGGTAAATTGTATAAAAGAATCTGTTGAGTTAGAAAAACCACACGGTTTGAATGCTCAACTCTATCCATACCAATCTGGAGGTGCTAAGTGGCTGGATTTTATGGTACGTCAGAAGTGTGGTAGCATTTTAGGCGATGAGATGGGTCTTGGTAAAACGCTCCAGATTATCGCTATAATGGGATTGCTTAAGGAACGCAAACAAGAAGTTCACTTTCTTGTTGTCTGCCCTGTGTCGCTTCTCGAAAACTGGAGGCGTGAAATATCTAAGTTCTATCCATCTCTTACAACCAACATCCACTATGGAAGTCGCAGAACTGGTGACTACAGAGAACTGTATAAATATGACGTGAACATCATGTCATATAGTTGTGCTATTACAGATGCCGGATTATTGACCATGACCAAGTGGGATTTGCTTGTGATTGATGAAGCGCAAAATATCAAGAATCCTAAAGCAAAGCGAACAAAGGCAATCAAACAGATTGTTTGCGATGTTCCTATTGCCGTAACTGGTACTCCATTTGAAAATCATATGACTGACGTTTGGTCGCTCGTAGATTTCATTATGCCAGGATTCTTAGGCAATCTTTATCAATTTGAGCAGACGTTTACTGACGATGTTGACTCTGCTATAGCCTTAGAGAAACTCATAACTCCTCTTCTTCTTAGACGAAGGGTCAAAGATGTAGCAAAAGATCTTCCAGAGCGAGTTGACATTCCTCAGTCAATAATCATGAGCGATGAAGAAGCTTGCCTCTACGAAGGTAGCCGACTTGCTGAAGAACCTCATGATGAGTTAAAGAGCATGCAGCTTGCCAAAATTCAGAAACTTCGCACTTTCTGCACTCATCCTTGTGTTTATGATGCGGATTACATTAATGAAGATCCTACTACAATAAGCACAAAGTACACTCGTTTATGTGAGATATTGGAAGAAATCTTTGCATCAAACGAAAAGGTGGTCATTTTCACATCGTTCAGACGAATGATTGATCTGATGTGCAAAGACATAAGAACGCGTTTCAATGTTTATACAAATTACATCGATGGCAGCGTAGACGCTACAGAAAGACAGAAAACGGTCGATGAATTTTCTGTTGTTGAAGGTTCTGGAGCGTTGATTCTCAATCCCAAGGCTGCCGGAGCTGGTTTAAACATTACATGTGCAAATCATGCAATCCACTATAATCTGGAGTGGAATCCTGCAGTAGAAGACCAAGCATCTGCCCGAGTGTACCGAAGAGGACAGAATAAAACAGTCTTTGTCCATCGTCTGTATTATGCAGATACAATAGAAGAAATCATTAACGAAAAGATTCAATCTAAAAGACTTTTGTCTGATAATGCAATCGTTGGTAATACTGGTAATACTACAGATCAAGAATATTTAATAAAAGCCTTATCGGCATCACCATATAAACGCTAACGCCTATGAAGCAATTTGAAGAACAATTATTCAAGGTACTCAGCCGTAATGACACAGGTGAAACTGGTGGTCATCAATCTGGTATTTCTATTCCAAAGAATGTCGCAAGCTCTTCCATCTTCCCAAAGATGAGTAAGCTAATTCTTAATCCGAGACGTGATGTTACTTTTACGGATGAAGGAGGCAAGGAATGGAATCTACAGTACATATATTACAATGATAAGTATCATGGCAAGCCTGCTGGCAAATGTCATGATGAGTTCCGTCTTACGTGTACAAATGCATATATTCGTGAACACAACATTAAGTCTGGAGATCAGATTTGGTTTGCTATAGATGAAGACGGCAAAAGATTCATAGGATTCCTTCGTGAAGGACAAGAACCAAAGCAGACGTATAAGGAAGAAGACGGCTTCGTTATTCTTAAAATCAGAAGTTGGACAAGCATAAAGAAAGACTAAAATAATATGAGCAAATATCAAGAGATTATACTGGAACCAGATCCCGCCAGAGTAATGGAGGGTCTTAGAGATACTGGTTACGATTTTAATATGGCAATGGCAGACTTGGTTGATAACTGTATAGCAGCCAATGCTACCGTGGTAAAAGTTTATCTCAATCCGATGCCAAACAGCGATTTGAAGCTTTACATTGCAGATAATGGCTGCGGTATGACTATGGAGGGGCTTATGAATGCCATGCGTTATGGTTCTAACAGAAGAGCCGATGCAAGCAGTCTTGGCAAGTTCGGTCTTGGCTTAAAAACAGCTTCTACTGCTTTTTGTCGTTCACTGTCTTTGCTATCCAGAGGATCTGATGGTGAGTGCAATAAGGTTTGTTGGGACTTGGATGAAATAAGCAAAATCAACAAATGGAAGCTTTTGCAGCCAGAAATTACATATGACGAAATGGATTTGCTGGATGATGTCGCTGATGGTGGAACTGGCACGCTTGTTATATGGGAGAAAGTTGACCGTTTGCTCAAGGATTATCAGCGTGAAGGCGCAAAGAAAACTGCAATGAAGAAGATTCTGGAGGGATTGGAATTCCATTTCTCTCTGGTTTACCAGCGTTTTCTCGATTCCAAATACACAGAAAATCCAATAGAAATTTATCTTAACGACAAACTTATTGAACCATGGGATCCTTTCTGCACTGATGAACCAGAGTCAACACAATCTGGCAAAGCCGAAATCAAGGCAGAACTTCCAGAAGGTGGCTATTCTGTATTCACGGTTAAGGCATATGTACTTCCAAGAAAAGAAAACTTCTCTACTACTGTTGCTTATTCTAAAGCGAGAATCAATAATGACATGCAAGGTTTTTACATCTATCGTGAGAACCGTTTGCTTCACCATGGTGATTGGGCAGACATTCGTCGAAAGGATCCTCATTTCTCTCTGGCACGTGTTGAATTATCGTTCGACCACACTCTTGACGAAGCATTCAATGTTGATATTAAGAAGTCTCGCATTCACATAAACGATGATATTGCAGATTACCTAGAAAAGGAGTTCTTGCCAGCAACAATCAGAATGGCAGAAGAAAGGTATCGCAAACTTCAGAAAACTGCTATTACTCAATCAGCTGGCAATGTACACGATGCAGCCGGTATCAACATTGAAGAGAATGCAAGTTCTTTGCAAAATTCAAAGACACAGGTCGTAAACGAAAAGAAGAACGAGGTTAAAGTCACAAACTCTGTTGGAGAGTTTACAACAACGATCAAGATTCTTCCACCTACGGATGCTCGTCAACACCGTGTTGTTCCAGTTGATTCGATTGAAGGCAATCTTCTCTGGGAGCCAACACTTGTTGATGGTGATCACGCTGTTTCTATTAACCGAAACCATGACTTTTATCTTAAAGTTTATGGTCCGAATATGGATAATCCAAGTTTGATTCAAGGACTTGATTCAATGCTCTGGGGATTAGCAGAAGCGGAATTATCGACCTACAACGAGGACACTCGCGAACAATATGAGGAAATGAGAAATCAAGTATCAAGAATCCTCAAAAAGTTAGTAAAAGAATTACCAGATCCTGACACAGAATAAAAGATAGTAATATGGCAGCAGAAAAGCAACTTGCTCGCCAGGACGCTGATTTCGCAATCAACCCTGGCAACAACAACGAAACGAGCATAAAAGTTACAAGCGAAATATTAGGGTTGTTTTATGATGAATTACCATCAGAAACGACAAGACAGAATGTAACTTTCTTTATTTACAAGGAAGATTTCATTAAGAGTGCTTGCGGAATAATTAGTTCACTTCCTTTGCTTGATAAGCACGGAAAGCCTGTAGCATTCAAATATGAATTCTGTAATCAGCTATTGTCTCGTATCAATACATTCTTTGGCGAAGACATGGTAAAACCTTATTCCGCAGAACTCTTATATAATACAGACAGAAACAGTTGTTTGCAGAGATTTGATGCTACATTCAATATCAGAAATTATACTGTTGAATCGTGGACAACTATTTCATTTAGCAAGAAGTCTGACGGTGTTCATATGCGTCTGATTTTCTCTAAGTCAAAAGACTCTGCGCAAGACCAAACCCCAAGTGAACGTATGTCTTTGCAGCAGATATACTATGGCGCGCCTGGAACAGGTAAGTCTTTCTCAATAGATTTGGAAACAGAAAAGATGCCAAAGGATTCTGTATTCAGAACGACTTTTCATCCTGACAGTGACTATTCTACATTTGTAGGAGCATACAAACCTACTACTATAGATGTGCCAAAGCAGTTCACATTTGGTGATAAGCTCAAAACCTTTACCGATTCAGAAGGTAAACCAATTACAGAGCAGAAGGTAGTTTATGGGTTTGTTAAACAATCCTTCCTTAAGGCTTATCTTAAAGCGTGGGAAGATCCGACACAACGGGTAGCACTTGTTATAGAGGAAATCAACCGAGGTAATTGCGCTCAAATATTTGGCGATTTGTTCCAGTTGCTTGATAGAAAGAATGGTTTCTCTGATTATCCTATTGATGCAGACGAAGACCTTCATAAAACTCTGCAATCAGAATTTGCAAAGCTGAAAAAGCCAGCACTTGAAATATGCAAGAAGATAAATGAGCTTTACGCTAAGCATTATAGTAACGCAATTGATAAAATCTGGAATGGCGACATTCTTGTATTACCAGATAATCTACATATCTGGGCTACAATGAACACGTCTGATCAGTCTCTCTATCCAATCGATTCTGCATTTAAGCGTCGCTGGGATTGGAAATATATAAAGATTGCAGACGCTGGTAAATGTTGGCAAATTAAGTTCGAGAATGAAGTTGTCAAAGATGCAGAAGACAACGAAGATGTCTTTGTTCAAGATTGGTGGGCTTTTTTGGAAAAAATCAATGCCGTCATAAACAATATTACAGACTCTGCCGACAAGCAATTGGGTTATTTCTTCTGCAAAGCAGACAGAGGCATTATTGATGCTGAAACTTTTGTAAGCAAAGTTGTATTCTACTTGTGGAATGATGTATTCAAAGATTATGGCTTCGATGATCCTAAGCTATTTGGATATAAAGAAGAGGGAAAGGAAGAACAGAAGATGATGACTTTCCCTGACTTCTATGATACGTTTGGACAAGTAAATGAACACCTTGCAGCAACATTCATTAAGAATGTAATGGCTTGGAAAGCAACTAAAGAGTAAATGAGAATAATTTTTGAGGAACACCAATATCAAGCTTCTGATGTGCAAGATGTTCTTGCAGACATCTGTGCCCTTCAAGACGTGGAAAAAATGGTCAGCGTTAACTATGTCGGCTATTTCTATAATTCACGTCTTAATGATTGCGTGTTCATTCTGCCTAAGGTTTTATTGACCGATAAGAAAGCTGATGAGGACGAGTCTGTCCCAGAAGAGTATATTCTTGACGAAGGCAGAAAGATAGATCCAGTTGCAATAATGCACCCAGACGGACAGAAAGAGAATCTGTCCAAGGAATATCGTAAATTTATTTATGAGTTTTCGATATGGATTTATCGTGCTCTATGTGTTTATCGCAAAAGTGCTCCAGATAGTAAAGCAATTTACTACAAACAACTTCCACAAGAGGGACGAGGAAAGAAGCACCAAGCAAATACGTTGCTTGATATTATTCTTTCCATGATTCGGTTCAATAGAGAGAATCAGAACTTTTTCCTCTTTACTATCAAAAATATCCATGCAGGAATCAATAAGATAAATTGGACTCGAACAATAGCAACAAGTCAAGCCTTGATGCAGAATGACAGTCCTATCTATCTTCAACCGACAAACAAGAAACGTAAGATAAACTTTGATGAAGAACTCTTTATAATATTCTTCTCAATTCTACGCTATCTAAATGATACTTATGGATTTAAGATTCCAATAAATTGCAACTACGAACTTTTGTCTAAAAACGTATTTGAGCAATATATAAATGCGAACAGAGGAAAGAAACGATTACTTTCACTCAAATACAAATACTTTTCTGACAAAGCCTTGCAGCTATGGGATCTGTGCTATGCTTTCTTTGATCAATCACACCAACTAAGTATAAATACAGACCAGAAGGAATATCTCCTTGCTAAGAACTTCAATATTGTATTTGAAGCAATAATTGATGACCTAATAGGCGACCCAAGAGAGCAGATTCCGACTGGACTTAAAGACCAGTATGATGGTAAGAGAGTCGATCATATGTATCGTGATGTTGCCCTTACTGCCGAAGGTGAAAACAATAACCAGATATACTACATTGGTGATTCAAAATATTACAAGCTCGGACATGATCTCGGACGAGAATCTGTATACAAGCAATATACGTATGCCAGAAATGTTATTCAATGGAATATTAACCTATTCCTTGATGATGACAATGATCTTGATTCTAATGAGCGGAAAGAGCGTAACGAAGATCGGCAGAAATACAAAGACATCAGATTACGTGGTTCTAAAGGTGAAGATTTGACTGAAGGTTATAACATTCTGCCGAATTTCTTCATATCTGCATTCGTAGATAATGATAGGAAATACGATGCTGGCGATAACAACATGAAAAATCATATTGTAGAAAGAAATGGCGAGAAGGTTCATAACACTTATATATCTTACCAATTTGCCAATCGTCTGTTTGACAGAGATACCCTTGTTCTTTCTCACTATGATGTTAATTTCCTATACGTTGTATATCTTTATGCAAGAGGACGAAATGGAGAAAAACTTTGGTGGAAGAATAAGGTAAGAGAAACATTCCGTAAAGAGATTAGAAGAGTAATCGAAAATAAATTCTCTTTCCGTGCGATGGCTCCACGAAATTCTGGGGTGGATAAAGAATACATTAAAAGTCACTTCCAAGATGTTATTGGAAAGATATACACACCATATGACAACAAGGAATATTTATTCGCTGGCTTTGGACAAATCAGACCCCGATGGCAATAACGACAATTTGTTGTCTGAACTTGGGAAGTACTTCTTCATCACTGATGAGATTAAACTTGGACAAGATCCTTCAGAAATGCTTCAAAACATGAAGGCAGAAGGCGGTAAAAAAAGTGAAATTCTAACATCAGAAATGACCTCTAATTTGAATGAAAGATGCGTACTTACAGGTTATGTGGGACGCAAAGAAGCCAATTTTGTCGATTTCGGAGAGCATAAGGCAAAATCGTTCGATATGAAATATTTGCCAAATGTTAATCTTCTGTCAGTCAAATACTTTCTTCCAATGGTAGGAGGCTTTATTGATGGTATGTATAAGGTCAATAAGGTTTCACTAAAAATGGTGAAAATTTTGAATGAAGAGAATCAACAAGAAGAAAAGGTCTTAATTCATTTAGATCTTGACAGTTCGTTCATCAAGTTTGGCACGGACCAAGTTTTGGTTTATAAAGAAAAATTAGGCTCTGGACAGCTTCACACACTAAACAAAATTGTTGACGTATACTTCGATTAGCAATGGCACTCATAAATGAAAAAGAGGAAGAATTCGATGTGGTCATAAAGATCACGACTCTTGATAGTTATAGGAAGAGACCTAAAAAGGTTCCTTCCGCAACCGTTGCATCCACACCATCAACAACATCGAATAAAGTTCTAAGCATCAATGATTTGTCCATTCTGGAACAAAAGATATATAACATGGTTGCTGCCAAACATGGAATCAAGGCAATTACTATAGCAGAAAAGCTCCATAAAACAAGTAAGGAAATTAACCATTATCTTTATGGTTCCCTACGAAAATACGTAAGAATAGACGAACAGTATTTGTGGTGTCTCAAATAGAAATATGGCAGATGTACACACCATAGAACAACGCCATAAGAATATGGCTGCCATTCGTGCCAAAGACACGAAGCCAGAGATTATTGTGCGCAAGTATCTGTGGAGTCATGGCTTCAGGTATCGTTTGAATCATCCTCGATTGCCTGGAAAGCCGGATATTGTGCTGAGGAAATACCGAACCTGCATCTTTGTGAACGGATGCTTCTGGCATAAGCATGAAGGGTGCAAGTACTTTGTAGTTCCAAAGACAAGGACAGAGTTCTGGATGAACAAGGTGAACCGTAACCAAGAACGTGACATCGAAGTCAAGAAGAAACTTGCCTCAATGGGATGGCACTCTATCACGATTTGGGAATGCGAGCTGAAACCGAACAAGAAGGACGCAACCTTACAGTCGCTTGTCTATACTTTGTGCAAGATATTCTTGCAAGATCATAAAGTTAAACGATACGTATTACAAGAAGAGAAAACTCCTATGATGGTAGCTGATAATAACGAAATAGAATATGGTAAATAAATCATAAAATGAAATTACTTACTATTAAACAGCCATGGGCTTCACTAATTTGCCTCGGTATTAAAGACGTTGAAAACCGAACATGGAAACAAGATTCCTTAGTTGGAGAAAAACTGCTTATTATGTCCAGCAAGAAAGATGTTGACATAGCAAAGACCAACACCGTATGGCGTAATGAATATTTGCGTCTCGTTGAAAATGGTACTATTTCATCACTTGAACTTTTGCCTAAAGGGAAAATAATCGGTTATGTCGATGTAGATGCCATTGAGGAAGAATCTGATTCTATCTGGTCAGCAGATGCTTCACATTTTAAGTATGTTTTGAAGAATGCACACTTGTTCAAGATTCCATTGGATGGTGTTCATGGACAGCCGAGGACAATTAATTATGATATAGATATTAGTACTTTATTAAGTATTCCAACAGAAAACTAAGTATATGGCAAAACATAAGATATACGTAGCAAGCAGTTGGCGCAATGAGTTCTACCCGGAGGTGGTAGAAGCGTTGCGTGAGGCAGGTCATGATGTCTATGACTTCCGCAATCCTCCATCGGGTGATGGTGGATTCAAGTGGAGTAATGTTGATCCGAACTATATGGATTGGACTCCAGAAGAGTATCGTCTGCAGTTGTCTTGTCCACAGTCTGAGCGTCAGTTCCGGAATGACATTGAGGCTATGCTGTCGTGTGATGCTTGTGTTCTTGTTCTTCCATGTGGACGTTCTGCCCATACAGAAGCTGGATGGTTTGCTGGCAAAGGTAAGAAGGTTATCGCCTATATTCCAACCAAACAGGAGCCAGAACTGATGTACAAACTCTTCTCTGCAGTATGCTGTTCAATCGAAGAAGTTATAACCGCATTAAATACGAAACAATGAAACCTGTAAGATACTTCATGCTAAAAGGCATAGAATCATTTATAGATCACGTTAAGAGCGTCAACACATTGGGCTGTTGTTATTGGAAGAAAGCCAAAAACAAGAAGTTCAATGTCGGAGACATTTGTTACCTTTATCTTTCTGGTAAGGAACATAATGCAATCAGATATAAGTTTGAAGTGGTTGACACAAGCTGTGAACGAAAAGATAGCATGTGTTGGTTATCTCCATTCGAGGCAGATAAGGATTGTTACAAGTTGAATCCTATTTCTGTTTTTTACAAAGGTGACGATTTGTCAAGAGAGAAACTTGAAGAAATCGGCATAAGCAAATATGTTCAGTTTATGGAATTAAACGAAGAGCAAGTAGAATATATTGACAAACAATTTCAATAAAACTATGCTCGAAAGACCAAGAATAATTGACGTGACTAGGAAACCGTTGAAATGTCCTGTTTGTGGTGAGCGTGTGGTGGATATTATCTACGGCACAGGTGACATGACGGAGATTGAGTTCGTCATGGAGTAAAGACGTGAGGGTATTATGGGTGGTGACAACATTCCTCGCCGTCCGCCTATCTGGGCGTGTTCGTGTGGGTGCAAGCGTTTCCGTAAGGTTAATCCTGATGGTATGGATGCTCCTGTGAAGGTGAAGATGCTAAAGGATATTCGCAAGCGTCCTGCTTCGTGCATCAACTGGTAAACGTATATGGTGAGCAAGAACTTCGGTCATCCTGGTATGCCGGTCAACCACTTTGACGAGGTGGTCACTACCGAACTGGGTGAGAAGGAAACGCTCAACATCACGGCTGTGAATGGTGACGACGCAGAGGATAAGGCTCGTGAACTCGTCATGCTCGGTTATGTAGGTTTGAAAGGAACTCGATGTGTCTCGGTAGAGTTTTACGATAAGTGATAATCTGGTACCAAAATCCGTTTCGGTATCAAAATTCAGAAGACTATGGCAAAGAATATCAAGATAATAGTTGGTGACATTACCAAACTGGAGGTGGATGCAATTGTAAATGCAGCTAACCGTTCGTTGTTGGGCGGTGGTGGCGTGGATGGTGCTATCCATCGTGCTGCTGGCAAGGAACTGCTGAAGGAGTGCATGACCTTGAACGGTTGTGAGACAGGTCAGAGCAAGATAACTGGTGCATACAAGTTGCCTTGCAAGTACGTGATCCATACCGTTGGACCTGTTTATCACTACTATAATGAGCAGGAGGCTGCTGAGTTGTTGGCTTCATGCTATCGCACATCATTGGCTATTGCCAAAGAGAAGGGAATCAATAGTATTGCCTTCCCTTGCATCAGTTGTGGTGTGTATGGCTATCCAAAGGCTGATGCCGCAAAGGTGGCATTGGCAACAATAAATGAAAGTGACTATGAAGGTGAGGTCATTATCTGCTGTTTCTGCGAGGATGATGCCACCTATTACCATAATATATTATAAGGAAAGGGAAAGATATGACAGTACCATCGCTTTTCAAAGAATACATCTGGCTCGTGAATACCATCAAGCGAGCACGAAGAATAACTTTTGCTGAAATTCAGGAGAAATGGCTTGACACGGAAATGAGTGGGGGAGTTGAGTTTGCTCGCTCAACCTTTAATCGCCATAAAGATGCCATTCAGGACATTTTCGGTATCTACATCGACTGCGACCGCAAGGGTGGTTACAAGTACTATATCGGTAACGAGAATGCGCTGCATGAAGATACGGTTCAGAACTGGATTGTCTCTACAATGTCGGTCAATGATGTAATTTCTGACAGTAAGGCTCTGCATGACAGAATAGTGCTTCAGCAGATTCCTTGTGATGACTACCTGCAGACGTTCATCAATGCCATGAAGAAGAAGGTGCGTGTGGCTGTGAAGTACCGCAAGTACGAAAGCGACCTTGTATCGAGCGTTGACTTTGAGCCATATTGTCTGAAGTTGTTCAACCAGCGTTGGTATGTGCTTGCTCACTTCCATCGAGATGCTACCCCAGAGAAGGAAGAGCGTGACTACTATGCTGTCTATTCTTTTGACCGCATACAGGAAATCTCTCTTACAGATGTCAAGTTCGAGGTTCGTGATGACTTTGACGCGCAAGACTACTTCAGCGAGTGCTTTGGTGTAGTTGTCGGTGATGGTACTCCAGCTGAGCGCATCATCCTCCGTGCATACGGCAAGCAGCGTTACTATCTGCATGACCTTCCTCAGCATCATAGCCAGAAAGCCATCGGTCAGGGTGAGAACTATACCGACTTTGAGTATTACGTCCGTCCAACCTATGACTTCTGTGGTCATATCCTGAGCCTGGGTAATCAACTGAAGGTGATTTATCCACAGACATTGGCAGACAAAATAAGCCAAATGGCAATTGATACGCTGAAAATGTATGGCATAGAGGTGGTCGATGTCATAGAAAAATAAAAGTATTTGCATATTTTTATCGAAATATTGGAGGTTGTCCCATGATTTGGGATAGCCTCCTTTTAATTTTGCGGCATAAATAATGATAAGGAGCTATGTCAAAGACTAAATATCGAAGTAAACAAAAGTATAAACCATCATTGTACTCTAATCTAATGATGGCATGTGTGATGAGTGAATGCAAAGAAGAGGACGCAATTATCCAGCCGAAACTTGTTGTTAAGCCAGATATACAAGTTAAGGAGGAGCCGTTGATTCGACAGCAGCAGACTTTCGTCATGCGATGGAATCCAGAATTGAGCAGTCATAAGGTAGTTGACTTTGAGCACGCAATGGAAGACTTCTATGATGATGGCTTTTACTATGACTGGAGCATTTTTGACTATGAGAAAGTACATGTTGGAGATCGATTCTTCATGCTGAAAGTAGGTAATGGCAATACTGGTATTGTGATGTCAGGCATCATCGTCAGCTTACCATATAAAGATGAAGACTGGAGTGGAAAGGGTAGGGATGTCCGTTACGTGAGGATGATACCAGATTGTATGGTACATCCTGACAAGACCGAAATTATCTCCACTCAGTCGCTCGATGAAGAATTACCTGGAGTTAATTGGAATGAAGGACACTCTGGTGTTTTGCTTAGTAATGAACAAGCCTGCAAGTTCGATGAATTATGGCAACAATTTATAAATAGATAAGATAGATTGTATCAAGAGTTGCAAAAGCACACCAACCGAGCCAGTTCGGGTCGCGGTGGTAAAATGATACGAATTGTTTAACAATTAAAATTAGCTAACAAATGAAAAAGTACGAAAGAATTGTATTGAACATTCCTCATGCATCTATTGAAGGAATTGCAGAAAGTGGATGGCAACAGGGTAAAAGTTTTTTTTCTAAAGTGAGAGAATGGACTGATTAGTACACTGATTATTTATTTTGGTCAAATCAGAAACAAATAATACCTGTAAGGTTCGATCTTTCTCGTTTTATTGTTGACGTTGAAAGATTAGAAAATGATCCTCTTGATGCTATTGGTCAAGGAATACTCTACAAAAAATTCGTTGATTGTGAAAGAACTTCTGATAGCTCTGAACAACGTAGGTTACTGAGTGCTTATTATCAGCATATTGACAAACTTAGAAATAATCTCACTTCACAAAGTATTTTAATAGATTGCCATTCATTCCCATCTGTACTTAGTGATATTGACATATGTATTGGATTTAATAAGGATTGGAGTCAGCCGACTAATGATGTTATCGATTTGTTCATAGAACCTTTTGATAATTTTGTTGATAAAAAATTTGCAAATGCGAAATATTATCATTAACTTTGAAGCATCAAAATACGAGAAGAATGGAAAGTACGGAGATTATAAAGAACGCAGGCCTAAAAATCACTCCGCAACGTAAAGTGGTTTATGAGGTTATGATGGAATTGCGTCATGCTGCCATTGATGAAATAATCAAGAGTGTGCAATCCAAAGATAATGAGATAACCATCTCAACCATCTATCGCATTCTTGATTCGTTTTGCAAGGCTAATCTGTTATCACTTGTGTTCCATCCCGAAGTGGGGAAAAGCTATTATGACATTACCGTGACAGAGCATCACCACATATTCGAGGGAGAGAGCATCTTGGATTATATGGATGAAGGGCTTACGGAATTGATACGACAGTATTTGAAAGAAAAGAATTTTGCATCGGTTGACATTAGCCGAATACAGGTGCAGATAACGATAAATAACCTAAAGTTAAACTCTAAAAAGTAAAAAGTATGAGAAGTATCACGACTTTCGATTTGCAGTATGCACATCGGTTCTATGGCTTCCAAGG
>OGDF01004510.1_pt1 | contig 15756 bp, 8 predicted proteins | sample 1570141 | NCBI WGS metagenome assembly OGDF01 (sample SAMEA4370581, study PRJEB24528) | human gut metagenome | reverse complement strand
GGATGGCGGCACTCGGCTCGCCGGGCTGCGCTTTCGAGATGTCCTTGAACGGCACGGGCGTTATCTCGCACTGGATGTCGATGCGGTCGAGCAGCGGACCGGATATCTTGCTCATGTAACGCTGTATCTGTCCGGGCGTGCAGCAGCACTTGTGCGTCGGGTCGTTGTAATAGCCGCAGGGGCAGGGGTTCATCGAGGCGATGAACATGAACGAGCAGGGGAACTCAACGGTGTACTTCGAGCGCGAGATGGTTATCTTATGGTCTTCGAGCGGCTGACGCAACACTTCGAGCGTCTGCTTGTTAAATTCGGGCAGCTCGTCGGCAAACAACACGCCGTTATGTGCCAGCGATATCTCGCCCGGCTGCGGGTTTATTCCGCCGCCTACGAGCGCCACTTCGGATATGGTGTGGTGGGGCGAGCGGAACGGGCGCTGTGAGATGAGCGACGTGCCGCGCTTCAGCTTTCCGGCTACGCTGTGTATTTGTGTCGTCTCCAGACTCTCGGCGAGCGAGAGCGGCGGCAGAATAGAGGGCAGACGCTTTGCCATCATCGACTTGCCCGAACCCGGAGGACCTACCATGATAAGGTTGTGGCCGCCTGCCGCCGCCACTTCCAGCGCACGCTTCACGCTCTCCTGACCGCGCACGTCGGCGAAGTCGAGGTCGAAGCGGCTCTGCTGTTCGTAGAACTCGCGGCGTGTGTCGACGAACGTCGGCTCGTACACCTCACGTCCCGTGAGCAGCTTTATGACGTCCATGATGTTCTCCATGCCGTACACCTCCAGATTGTTCACCACTGCCGCCTCGCGCTCGTTCTGCTTCGGCACAATCAGTCCCTTGAACTTCTCGGCTCTTGCCCGGATGGCTATCGGCAGCGCTCCCTTCACGGGCTGCAGCGTACCGTCAAGGCTCAGTTCGCCCACGAGCATATAGTCGGCGAGCACGTCGCTCGTCACGGCTCCGCTCGCGGTGAGTATAGCCATGGCGAGCGGCAGGTCGAACGAGCTGCCCTCCTTGCGCAGGTCGGCAGGCGCGAGGTTGATGGTGATGTCTGCGTGCGGAAACTTATATCCGTTCACCTGCAGCGCCGACGCTATGCGGTCGCGTCCTTCGCGCACAGCGGTGTCGCCGAGTCCGGTCATGCGATACATCACGCCGGGCACGATATTCACTTCAACGGTTACGGTGGTTACGTCGAGGCCGTTAACGGCTGCGGAATAAGTCTTTACGAGCATAGTTAGATTCGGGTTTTAACGGGTTAATAGTGTGCGGCACTTTCACAAATCAGAAGTGCCTATTGACTACAAATTTAGTTGTTTCGTTTGTTTTATCCAAGTGTATGGCGTTTTTTCTGCCAAAAATATACTAACTTTGTATAAATTAGGCTGCATCTCAACAATAAAAACAAGCCAGCTTGTTTTGTATTGTCTGCGATTTGCACTAATTTTGTAAAAAGAATATATTATTTGAACAACTATGAGCCCAAAGTTCAAGGAACAGAACGGATTCGTATTCAAGATTTTCTCCAACGAGGAAGCAAGAATACACATCCACATAATCAAAGCAGAAAAAGAAGCTAAATATTGGCTTGAACCTGATATGGAACTTGCTGAGAATTATGGCTTCAACAACAAAGAACTTAGTTTTATAGAAAAAATACTTACAGAATATGGAGACTACTTTAAAGTCAAGTTCACAAGACATGTCGGTAAGCGTCTTGATGATTAACGACAAGGGTTTAATGATTTCCGTGTTAGGGCAGGACTACTTCCTTTCCTACAACCGCATTCCGTGGATGCGCAATGCAAGTATTTCGGATGCGCTCAACGTACAGATGTGCGGACGCAACGCCATAGAATGGCCTAATCTGGATGTAGATTTGGAAATTGAAAGTCTGAAACATCCTGAACGCTACCCTTTAATAATGAAAAGAAACGAGTTGGACAACTGCCAGTAATCTGGCGGTTGCCGTCCTCTCCTTTCCAAAAAGACAAACAAAACAAACATGGAAGAAGATTTCGACATACGTCAGGAGCAGGGACGCAAGGGCGAGAAGGACTTTGAGAACGCTCTGCGACCGCTGCGGTTCGGCGATTTCAGCGGACAGCAGAAGGTGGTGGAGAACCTCGAAGTGTTCGTTGAGGCGGCGAAGTACCGCGGCGAACCGCTCGACCATACGCTGCTGCACGGCCCCCCAGGACTGGGTAAGACAACGCTTAGCAACATCATAGCCAACGAACTGGGCGTGGGCTTCAAGATTACGAGCGGACCGGTGCTCGACAAACCGGGCGACCTCGCCGGCATCCTCACATCGCTGGAGCCGCGCGACGTGCTGTTCATCGACGAGATTCACCGTCTCTCGCCGGTCGTAGAGGAGTATCTCTACTCGGCGATGGAGGACTACCGCATCGACATCATGATCGACAAGGGTCCGTCGGCGCGGTCTATACAGATCGACCTCAACCCGTTCACACTCGTGGGTGCCACAACACGCAGCGGACTGCTCACGGCTCCGCTCCGCGCGCGCTTCGGCATCAACCTCCACCTGGAATACTACGGACCGGAGATGCTGCAGAAGATTATCAATCGCTCGGCGATGATTCTGAAGGTGCCTATCGACGACGATGCGGCTATAGAGATTGCGCGCCGCTCGCGTGGCACGCCGCGTATTGCGAACGCTCTGCTGCGCCGCGTGCGCGACTTCGCCCAGGTGAAAGGCAACGGACGCATCGACCGCGACATTGCGCGCCTATCGCTCTCGGCGCTCAACATCGACCAGTATGGTCTGGACGAGATCGACAACAAGATACTGCTCACCATCATCGACAAGTTCCGCGGCGGTCCGGTCGGCGTGTCTACCATAGCCACAGCCATCGGCGAGGACACGGGCACCGTCGAGGAGGTGTACGAGCCGTATCTCATCATGGAGGGCTTCATAAAGCGCACGCAGCGCGGACGTATGGTGACACCCCTCGCCTACCAGCACCTCGGACGACCGATGATTGGCAGCAATGCTGTGGAACCGGGACTGTTCGACTAACTCTCAACTGGAATGGCATACTTTTTGCCAAGACAATATTTGCACGATTTGACCGCTCATATTTCGCGAAAAATCAAAAACAAAATCCTTAGTCGATTTTTCGCGAGTTTTGAGCGTGCAGCCATAAGCGTTTGTCTTACAGCATATTGTAGCGTTTTCTCTAAAAGTGTGCAATTTTCGCCTTAGCAAAACACAACTTATCGTGAGACTTTACAGTGTAAAAGCATAGGTTTTACCGGGTAAAAGCATAGGTTTTACCAGGTAAAGTCTCAAGAGTTACCATGTAAAGTCTCACGAAAAGTTTGTAAAACCTATCATTTTACACTGAAAAGTCTCAATTTTTATGATTTTCCGGCTGCGCCGACCGATGAAATGGCGCATTTTCGAGAATGCGAATCTCCAGAATGAGATTTTTCGCGGAGGTGACTTGTATTATATTTGCTTCTAAAAGTAAAGAAGTAAAAAGGTAAAAAAGTAAAAAAAATGCAGAACTTTTACCTTTTTACTCTTTTACCTTTTTACTTTTTTACTTTTTAAAGCGCTTCGAGCAGCAGCACGCGGCTTGCCCACTCGTTAGCCTTGCCCCAGTCGGCGTTGTGTCCGTACGGAATCTCAAGACCGTTCTGCATGAGATACTCGCCGGAGAACGTCTTGCCCTCGAACGAGAGCGGCGAGTGGTCGATGCGGTTAAGCTCGGTTACGCGGTAGCGCTTCTGCGGGTCGAGACCTGCCATCGGTATACGCGGCAGATGCTGGTTGCAGAATGCCTCGGTCTTGAACCAGTAGAACACCGCCTTGTCCTTAGCCTCGGTGACGTACATCAGCGAAGCCACGCCCTTATTCTCGAACGGCGACTGCAGACGGTAGAGGTCGCCAAACTGCACGATAGGACGTATGCGCTTGTAGTCGGCGATAGCTTTGCGACACTGGTCCTTGTCGACATCGCTGAGCACCTTCGGCTGAATCTCCATGCCGAGACGTCCGCACATAGCCACGTCGGTGCGGAACTTCAGAGGCACGGTGCGCGCTGTTTGGTGGTTAGGCGCATTGGAGATGTGCGCAGCCATAGCTATCGCGGGGAAGAAGTAGGATGTGCCCCACTGCATGTAGACGCGCTGCAGGGCGTCGGTGTTGTCGCTCGTCCAGAACTCGTCGAAGTAAGGCAGATAGCCCCAGTTGACACGTCCGCCGCCCGATGCGCAGTCCTGGATGGTGAGGTCGGGATACTTGGCGCGTATGCGCTGCAGAGCCTTCTCCAGTCCGCGGTGATAGTCGATGTAGAGGTGGCTCTGGTTGTCGGCTGTAAGATACTGCGAGCCGTGGTTGGAGATGTGCATGTTAGCGTCCCACTTTATGTAGTCGATTTCGGGATACTTTGTCATGAGGTCATCTACGACGGAGAACACAAAGTCCTGCACCTTCGGGTTGGCGAGGTCGAGCACCACCTGCGTGCCGCCACGTCCCGTGCGCAGTTCGCGCTTCGGAGCCTTGATAACCCAGTCGGGGTGCTTGTCGTAGAGCTCGCTCTTGGTGTTCGACATCTCCGGCTCTATCCATATACCGAACTTCACGCCCAGCTTCTTAGCCTCGTCGAGCAAGCCTTCTATGCCGTTGGGCAGCTTCTCGCGGTCCACCTTCCAGTCGCCGAGCGCGCTGTTGTCGGTCTTGCGCGGATACTTCTCGCCGAACCATCCGTCGTCCATCACGAACAGTTCGCCGCCCATCGACTTGATGTCTGCCATCATCTGCGCCATGTCCTTCTCGTTGATGTTAAGGTAGACACCCTCCCACGAGTTGAGCAGAATCTTGCGCTCGCGGTCGGCGTTGGCGAGTTTGTACTTGCGGCCCCAGCGGTGGAAGTTGCGGCTCACTCCGCTGAGTCCCTCCTTGCTGTACGAGAACGCTGTGACTGGCGTCACGAAGGTCTCGTTCTTCTTCAGATGATACTCCGAGTTGTAGTCGTCGATGCCGGCGAAGAACTGGTGATACTCCGACTCGTCGGTCACGGCGCGCAGCTTGTAGTTGCCGGTGTAGCAGATGGCGGCGCCGATGACGCGTCCTGAGTTCTCCTGCGCCTTGCCGTCGAGCGAGAACATCACTTCGCCGCGCGAGGTCTGTGCGTTGCGCACGCCGTCGCGGTTCTCTATGACGAAGGTGCCGGGCTTGAGCGGCTCCTCTGAGAGCTGCGCCTCGTTAGCCCACGCTCCGTAGAAGTGCGACATCCAGACGTCGCCGCGGCGTATCGGCATGTAAGCCGAATCGAACTGCTTGAGTGTTACGGTCTGCTTCTCGCCGTTCTTTATCTCTGTCCACATCTCGATGATGTCGACGTCGTTGTACGCGCGGTAGCAGACGGTGACGTAGAACGGGTAGACGCGGTCTTTGAGCTGCACCTTCAGCACCTTGGCGTTAGCCTCAGCCACCTGCTCGAAGCCTTCAACGCTCATGTCGAGCGTGAGGTTGCCGTCGGCGTGCTGGACGGAGAGGGCAGCCTGAGCCTCAGCGCTCAGTCCGTACACGGGATAGGCGTCCTTGCCGAAGGTGCCTGCCGACTGCAACTGTGCCACGTCGGCGGCGTTGAGGCGGTCGCCGTAATAGAGAAACTTCAGGGTCTCGCCTTTTGTGATGTCGAGGGCGAGTGATGTCTTCGGTGTTGACACGCTGACATTCTCGGCGCTCATGGGGGCTGCCATCATCGTAGCAGCCAACACTGGGAGGATAAATCCTTTGCTGTATCTGAACATAGTAATATTAGTTTTTAAAAGATAGTTTTGTTTAGCAAATAATCATCAGGTCATGTACCTTGAGTCATACTCTTGCAAATATAACGATTTTTTCTGTATCAGCAAACGTTTTCCATTATAAACTCTGGTTTGGACAAAATGGCGTGCGCCGACCGCAACACTCTACATTCAAAACTCACAACTCATTCCGGTGCAGCTCTGCCAGTAGCTTCACGCTCTGGCTGTGCAGGTCGATGTGTCGCTGCAGCTTCTCGTAGATGCTGTTTATCTCTACGTAGTAAGCCAGGGCGGTTATCTCGCCTTGCTGCAGCGCCTTCCTGAAGAGCGTAAGCGACTCCTGCAGCAGCTTCACGTCGCTGTGGTCTATCACCTGCTGCAAGCCCTGCAACTGCTCGTAGCTGGTGCGCAGCGAGGCTTCGGCGTCGTGCTGCGCCTGCTGCACCTGCAGCTCGGCACTCTGACGGCGCTCGCGTGCCGCCTTCACGTTGCTGCTGTTGCTATAGAGCGGGAAACTCACGCCTACCATGAAGCCGTTGATGGCTTCGCGCTGCTCGGTATTGCGGCGGTAGCCGAAGGAGATACTGGGCAGCCACTCGCTCTTCTGCACCTTAAGGTTCATGTCGGCGGCGCGCAGGGCGGTCTGCGCCACTGCCACGTCGGCATCCGACGCTACGGCGAGGGCACAATACTGCTCGAAGTCGGCTATCGGCTCGTAGTGGGGCAGCTCGGTTGAGGATACGTCGATGGGCTTGCCGCCGTTGAGCTGCTGCAGCTGCTGCAGCAGGGCGGTGCGCTCGCCCTCTGCCTCGTTAACGAGGGTGCGCACCTCCATACAGTCGATCTTCACCTTGTTCAGCTCAAGGGCGTTGGCGTCGCCTGCCTCCATGCGCTTCTCGTACATCTGCAGCAGCGTCTCGCTGTTGGAGAGACGCTCGCGCAGCATGGCGAGACTCTGGTTGAGGCGTATCACGTCGATGCAGACGAGCTGTGCCTGCAAGAGTATGTCGCGACGCTGCTTGGCGAGCAGCTGGTCGCCTACGGTCTGCTGCATCTGCGCCTGCTTGCTGCGGGCGGCATACTTCGTAGGGAAGTCGATCTCCTGGCTCACCACAAGTTCGCTCTCGGCAACGCCGGAGTAGCCCTTCGTGAAGAACGGGCTGTACTCCACCGACGGACCGCCGAGGGTGTTCGTGGCTTTTATGTCGAGCACATCGGCGCGCATGTCGTGTGCCGCCGACTGCAGGGTGAGGTTGTTAGCAGCTATCTGCTTGAGCACGTCGCCAACGGTGTCGGCGAGGGCGGCGCTACACGCGCTGAGTGCCACGGCTGTGGCGATTAGATATCTTCTCATATATTATCGGTACTATGAATGCGTTGAGTAATGTAGAACTGATGAGTCCGCCGAGTATCACCTTCGCCATCGGCGACTGTATCTCGTTGCCGGGCAGGGCGCCGCCGAGGGCGAGCGGCACGAGGGCGAGGGCTGAGGTGAGGGCTGTCATGAGTATCGGGTTCAGACGCGAGAGCGAGCCTTCGACGATGGCTTCGCGCACGCTCTTGCCTTCCTCGGTGCGCAGACGCTTGTACTCGGTGATGAGCAGCATGCCGTTGCGCGTGGCGATGCCGAAGAGCGAGATGAAGCCGATGACGGCGGGTATGCTTACCTCGCCGGTGGTGAGCACGATGGCGAAGATACCGCCGATGAGTGCCAGCGGGAGGTTGAGCAGTATGACGCCGGCTTCAAGGGCGTTGCGGAAATGCATGAAGAGCAGGAAGAAGATGACGACGATGGCGAGCATGCAGGTGAGGTAGAGCACGCGGCTGGCGCTCTCCTGACTCTCAAACTGTCCGCCGTACTCTACGTGGTAGCCTTCGGGCAGCTGCACGTTCTCGCCTACTGCCTGCTTGATGTCGGCTACTACATCGCTCAAGGCTCTGCCGCTGGTGTTTGCGGAGATGACTATCTTGCGTTGCACGTTCTCGCGGTTGATGGTGTTGGGTCCGGCGCTCGATATGATGTCGGCAACGTCGCACAGAGGCACCTTACGGCCGTCCTGCGTGTCGATGATGAGGTTGCTTATCTCGTCGTAGTCGGCGGCTTTCACCACGAGGTTGAAGGCTCTGCCGGCTTCGTACACCTGAGAGACGGTCTCTCCGGCGAGGTTCACGGCGAGGAACTCGTTGAACTCGGGCAGCGTGATGCCGTTGCGCACGAGCAGTTCGCGGCGCGGCACAATCTTCAGTTCGGGGCGCTCTATCTGCTGCTCCACGTTGAGGTCGGCGATGCCCTCAATGTCCTGGCAGGCGTTCTTTATCTGATTGCCGATGGTGAACATGCGGTTGAGGTCGGTGCCGAAGAGCTTGATGGCTATGCTGGCTTGTGTGCCCGAGAGCATGGCGTCGATGCGGTGGGAGATGGGCTGACCTATCTCTATGTTGGCTCCGGCGAGAACAGAGAGGCGCTTGCGCACGTCGTTGAGCACTTCTTCGTGACTGCGATCCTTAAGCTCGAACGGGGCTTCTATCTCGCTCACGTTCACACCGAGGGCGTGTTCGTCGAGCTCCGCACGACCGGTCTTGCGTGCCACGGTCTTTATCTCCGGTACCTGCAGCAGCAGTCGCTCGGCACGTGCGCCGATGGAGTCGCTTTCTTCGAGCGAGATGCCGGGTAGCGAGGAGATATTGATGGTGAACGAGCCTTCGTTGAACTTGGGCAGGAAGCTGCTGCCTAAGCAGAAGAACACGCCCACGGCGACAACGAACAACGCTGCGGTGCCGACGATGACCTTGCGGGTGTTGGCGAGCACCCACAGCAGGGCACGCTCGTAATACTTCTTAAGCCATACGGCTACGAAGGCTTCCTTCGGCATCTCGCCCTTGCTCTTGCCGAGCAGGTAGCTGCAGAGCACGGGGGTGAGCGTGAGGGCTACGAGGGTTGAGGCGAAGAGGGCTGTGACGAAGGCTATGCCCAGAGGTATAAGCATGCGGCCTTCCATGCCGCTGAGGAAGAACAGCGGCGCAAAGCTCACCACGATAATCAGCGTGGAGTTGAGGATAGGCATGCGCACTTCTCGCGAAGCGTTGAACACGAGTTCGATGATAGGCACACGCTCTGCCTCGGGCAGCGCGCGGTTCTGGCGTATGTGCTTGTAGACGTTCTCTACGTCGACGATGGCGTCGTCTACGAGCGAGCCGATGGCTATGGCAAGTCCGCCAAGGGTCATGGTGTTGATGCTTATGCCGAGGGCGTTGAGCACTATCATCGCCACGAGGAACGAGATTGGTATCGTGACGAGCGAGATGACCGTAGTGCGCACGTTGGCGAGGAATATCATAAGGATGATAACCACGAAGATAGCGCCCTCGATGAGCGAGTTCTGCACGTTGTCGATGCTGCTCTCGATGAAGTCTGACTGACGGAAGATGTCGGTAGAGATATGCACGTCGGCGGGCAGGGTCTGCTTGAGGTCGGCGAGTGCGAGGTCGAGATGCTTGGTGAGGTCGATGGTGCTGGTGTTGGGCTGTTTCGTAACGGTGAGGAGCACGGCTGACTGGGCGCGCTCGCTGGCTACGCCGAGCTTGGGCGACTGGTTGCCTATCTTTATGTCGGCTACGTCGGCAAGGGTGACTACGCTCTCGCCGTTCTTCTTCACGATGCACGTGCCGAGCTTCTCGACGTCGTTGGTGGAGGTAATGCCGCGGATGATGTACTCGTTGCCGTACTTGTACTGCACGCCGCCGTTGGTGTTGGTGTTCATGCCGCGGGTGCATGCCATGATGTCGGTGAGCGACACGCCGAAGTGCTTCATGCGACCGGGGCTGACGAGTATCTGATACTCCTTGATGTCGCCGCCGTGAACGCTCACCTGAGCCACGCCGCCGGTTGAGAGCAGGCGCGGACGTATCACCCAGTCGGCGTACGTGCGCAGGTCTTGCTGCGAGGTGTGCTTGCTGGTGAGACTCACGATGAGCACTTCGCCGAGGATCGACGACTGCGGACCGAGCACCGGAGCGCTCACTCCGGCGGGCATCTGCTCGCCTACTGCGGCGAGTTTCTCGCTCACTATCTGGCGGGCGAGGTAGATGTCGGTGCCCCAGTCGAACTCAACCCACACAACGGAGAAGCCGTTGGTAGACTGCGAACGCACGCGGCGCACACCGGTACTGCCGTTGACGGCGGTTTCTATAGGGAACGTGACGAGTTGCTCCACTTCTTCAGTTGCCATGCCGCCGGCTTCGGTCATGATGACCACGGTGGGGGCATTGAGATCGGGGAACACGTCCACATCGGTCTGGCTGGTGGAGTAAAGGCCGCCAATGACGAGCAGCACCGACGCCACCAACACGAGTATTCTGTTCTCAAGCGAGAAGCGTATTATCTTGTTCAGCATAGCTTATTAATGATTATGGTTATGCGCCGGGATGGCGTTTGCAGCCGAAGCCAATCGTACTTGCACGGCGCCCTTTGTTACGACACGGTCGCCCTGCTTAACACCAGTGAGTATCTCTACACGCTCGCCGTCACTCTCGCCGAGCGTCACCTCCTGCTTGCGGTAGCCTTCGGCGTCTATCTGCACGTAGACGAAGTGGATGCCTTGCTCCTCGGTGAGGGCGGTGAGGGGCAGCGTGATGACGTTCGAGCGGTCTTGGGTTATGAGGTATATCTCGGCGTAAGAGCCCTGCACTACGTCGCCGGTGTTGTTGAACTCGAAGATGACGGGCAGGTAGGAGTTGTTCACCTCTGCCGAACGTCCGTAAGACTGTATGCGTCCGCCCATCTCGGCGATGTCGTAGAGACGCTTGCTGTAGCTTGTGCGGAACTTGGCGCCGCGTATCTTGTTGAGTTCGTTGAAGCGGCGCTCGGGTATCTCGGCACGCAGATAGAGGTGCTTGTTCTGAGTGATGATAGCGAGCGGCTGACCGGCTTCTACATAGTCGCCGCCGTTGACGAGACACTGCTTGACGTAGCCGCCGCGCGGCGCCGTAACCACTACTCCACCCTCGCTGCGCGTGCGCTTCATGCCGTTATACGTTAGCTTGGCTGCTTCATACTCGGCTTTTGCCACGGCGAAGTCCTTCTCGCTTATTATCTTGTCTTTGATGAGTATCTTGGCACGTGTGTAGTCGCGCTCTGCACGCTCGTAGTCGATGCGGGCACGCTGCACGGGGTCGCCCTCTGCGGTCTGCATGCCGACTGAGGTAATAGAGAAGAGCGTGGTGCCGGCAGACACCTTCAAGCCCTCGCTCACGTGGTTCTTGTACTGCACGCGTCCGCTGATGGTTGCAACGACGGTGGTCTCGTCGCACGAAGCCGACATCACCTTGCCACTGGTGTGTATAACGCCGTGGAAGGTGCCTGGCTTCACTTCCTCCACCTTCACGCCGGCTGCACGGGCTTTCTCCGCAGAGAGTTTTATCTCGTCGGCGTGGGCGCCCTTTGTATCGCCGCCGCGTTCTTCTTCTTCGGCAGCGTGGTCGTGACGCTCGGTTTCCTCGGCGTGGTCATGGTCATGATCGTGGTCGAGATGGTCGTGCGACTGACCTCCGCAAGCGGCAATGCCCGCCACGAAGACTGCTGATAATAAGTAATAGGATAATCTTCTAAGCATATTTTGTTTGTTGTTAATTACTAAGAGAAAAATAATCGTTAACAAAGTTCGGAAAAAGATTCTGCAACCTTGTTGCAAATATTTCAAAGGGAGCAACTTAAGGGGGGGGCAGTGCCATCTTCAAGGGGGTGCAGCTGTCTCAGCTGCACCAACCAAACAAACAGGGAGAAAGTTCCCACAGAATACACTGAACACACAGAACCTTACAACTGAGATGTGCCTCCCACAGATAGGCACAGATTTTCACAGATAGACAGGCTGCGAAACTGCAACGAAATTCAGATTACACAGAAGATTAGGATGTAATAATTAGCACAGTGAAATCCGTGAAATCTGCGAGAACATGGTATATACGCAAAGAGGGCATGGCGGAATGCCATGCCCTCTTATGAATTTATTGGTTGGTGCACCCCCAGAGTGCACCTGAAATGTTACTTAACGAGTACCTTCTTAACCTTGCCGTCAGCAGAGCGAACGATGTTCAGACCCTTCTGGAGCTTAGAAAGCTTAACGCCGTCAACAGAGAATACCTCGAACTCGCCCTCAGCAACTGTTGTTGCGTTGATGCCAGTCTCAGGATCCTTCGTCCAGTCCTTGTCAACTACCTTAACGTAGTTGTATGTAGCACGCGACTTGTCGTTATTGCCCTCGCCAGTACCCATCTTAACGGTCGGGAGAGTGAAGAGATAGCTCATTGCGCTTGCAGGAATCTTAACCTCGTCGTTTACAACGAAGCCCTGAGCCTTTGAAACCTCTACCAGGAACGGAACTGTCTCAGCGAACTTGTCTGTGTTGTTGTTGCTGCCACCAGGTACCTGGAAGTATCCCTGGAGCTTCTGGTCTCTTGTGCGATACAAGTGGAGAGTATTGACCCAAGCTGTCGGAACAGCGCCGAGACCGATTACATCCTCGCAGTTGCCAGTACATGTAGACGGGTCGATAGACATAACGATCTTCTGAGTATCCCAATCTACCGGAATCTCCCACTCGAAGCCATTGCCGTCAGCTACGTAGTTCTCCTTGCAGAACGGTTCTTCAGCAGGTGTCTTAGCCTCGTAGTTGAACTCGCCCTCATAGAGAACACCTTCGCCCTCGATAGCGAACTCCATCTTGATCTCGTCAGCCGAAACCTCTGTGAGTTCGAATGTACCGTTCATCTCCTCGCCGAAGAAGGCAGTTGTAGCCTCGTCAGACTTAGCAATGATTGTGAGCGGCTCTGTTGCCTCAGTAGGAGCCTCTTCAATGAGTGCCTTACCTACGAATACGAGGTCCTGAGTATTCTCGTTGAGTGTTACGTCCTTAAGAGTTACCTTATAAGACTCGTCAGAGTACTTGATGATGTTCACCTGAGCCTCTGCATTCTCTACAACTGGCTCTTCTCCATCAAAAATGCGGAGGTTGCTTGTGTATGTCTTGTTAGAAACCTCTGTTACCTCTGGAGTTACAGCGTCTGGGTTCTCACCAACAACGAATGTCACACCAGTATCTGTCATTGTCATGTAAAGACGCTCTGCGTTGTCCTTTTCGTAAACAACACCTGCTACATCATATGTCTGAGAATCTTTAGATACCTTACCAGTGTAAGTAGTGCGATCCTTAGTGTCTGTACCCTTTGTAAGCTCAGTAGATGTGTACTCGTATCCGCTGAACTGGAGAGACATATTGATTGTCTCGTCAGACATCTCCTTAACTACAACCGTAGCGTCAGCAACTTTTTGATCGTTCATATAGAGAACCTCGTTGAAGGTCTTCTCGTCCTTAACAGTGACTGGGAGGTCAACTACAGTAACGTACTTGATAACGGCGTTACTACGGTTAGCACCTTCCTTAGAACCGATGTTTACACTTGTGAGTGCCCAGAAGTCAGCTGTGTTAGACTGCCATGTACCAGTTACGCTTGAGTCGTAGAAGCCGTTGAACGAAACGCCGTCGATTGTACAACCCTCTGCCTTAGAAAGCTCGATACGTACAATACCTGGCTCAACTGTTGTCTTAGCATCAGAAATCGGGTGTGCACCACCAGTTGTGAGGTAGTCAGACTTCATGCGATTTTCAGACTTTGTATAGTAGAAGTGCCAGCCACCGATTTGCCAAGCGCTGATGTTCTGACCTACAGAGAGGATATCCTCGTTTGTGCCAACGCAAGTAGAGAGGTCGATAACGGCAACGAGCTTCTGCTTGTTCCAGTTGATAGCGATGTTAGACCACTCGAACTTAGAGCCATTAGCAGCATAGTTTTTAGAACCCTCTACTACTGTGCCCTCGATTTCTGGCTCTGGAGCTACTGGAGGCTCAACACCATAGTACAAGGTATATGTATAGTTAGTTACATCATCAGGATATACTACTGTGAATGTACCTGCGAGAGTCTCGCCAGATACAGTAGCATCCATAGAAGCTGTGAAACCATAATCATCCCAACCACTGCCACCTTCCTGAGTTGTTGCAGCAGAAGTAGCAGTAAGCTTGAGTGTGCCATTTTCCTCTACACCAGTAGCCTCGAATGTGAGCTTACCGATTGTACCTTCCACTTGGTCCATATCAGAGAATGAAGGGATAGTAACTGCGTACTTGTTCTCGCCCTTAGCGAGTACAGATACCTCAGCGTTTTCGTATGTCTTGGTGTCTGTGCCACGAACTACCTTCAGAGTGTTCTTGTATGTTACAGGAGCTACGTAGTCCGGATTTGTACCGATTACGTAGTTGTATTCAGCGCCCTTAGCTACCATGTAGAGCTTCTCTACGCCATCTGTATAAACAAGAGCAGTTACGTCGTAGTCTTCATCTTCGATATTGAGAGTGCCAGTGTAGGTAGTGCGGTTCTTCTCTGTATCAACAGTCTTGGTGAAACCAGAAGCTGTGTACTCAGCACCTTCCTGACCAACAACAGCAAGTGTCATGCTGATTGTCTCGTCGGTCATCTCCTTGATAGTAACCTGAGCCTGACCTGCAACCTCTGAAATATCGCCAACAACCATAGAGATAGCGTCTGTGAAGCTCTTCTCTTCCTTAACGGTTACCTCAGGCTCTGCAGCTACAACATTGAGAGTTGCATCCCAAACGCCACCACCGTCAGAGAGGATGTCGTTTGAACCTCCAGGGAGGATGCAGTTCCAGTCGATCTTGAAGCGGATGCGGTATGTACCCGGCTCAGTAGGAGCTGTGAATGCAGGAGGATTGACGTTGCTACGATCGTTACCAGTTACAGAAGCACCGGTAGAGTTGTAACCATTGCCATCGTTTACTTTCGGATTAGCAAGTGTAGTATAGAAGCTGTAGGCTACCAAGTCGGTGCCTGCCTGATCCCACTGGCCTTCCTTGTAAGAGAACTCGCCGTCGTTGTCGCGGTCGATGTATACATAACCATTCATCCACTCACCTGAGTAGTTGAACGAAGCTGTCAGCTCGCTGCCTGCCTCAACTGTGAACACCTTAGATGTGTGATCCTCGTAAGCAGCTCTTAAAGCGGATACAGATTCTGTCTGCTTTTCCTTGCCTGTCTGCTGGAGAGAGAAACTGCGGAGGAAACGGCCATTATGGGTACTTTTAGCGCCCTTGTCGAAGTTAACAGTGTACTTCTCTTTTGTCTCGCCACCGCCAGTAGAGCCGAAGTCGTCAGTACCGAAGGTGTATTCAAAAGGACGATTAACACCATATAAATCTATTTGACCCTCGAAATGAGCATAAGCCTTTGTACCATTGAACTTAACGATAAGCTTAGTTGCTGTAAACTGCTTCCAATCGAGGGAACGCATCGAATAGGCATTAGTTACTTCAATTGTGGTGACACCGTTTGCATCTGTTGTACCTGCAACGTCCTCGCAAACGATTTCGTACCAGTTATCTGCTTCAAATTCAGAAAAATCACATCCTTTGGCTGTCACTGTATAGTTTGATTTGCCATAAGGTTCGACGGTGAGCTCACCTGCGGGCAATTCCTTTGTTACGGTCTGTAGTACGGTCAACTTATAGGTAAGTTTGTCCGTGTAGCTTGTAGCAAATGCCGTTACGGTGGCTCACCCGATAAACCAGGGGGATTAAGCATATAGCTTTGTAAGTCTGAAAAGAAAGAACTTTATATCCGTTACTCCTCTTAAAGCAGCTCTAAACGCCTTAATTTTAGCATTGAATGACTCTGCAAAAGCATTAGTTGCCCTATTAACAAAGAAGTTCAAGACTTCATCATAATGCTCGTAAAGCGTGGCGGCAATAACATTGAAACTCTTAAAGCCAGAGTCGTCCACTTTGTTATACCAGCGTGCAAGCGAGAGTCTTGCAGCATCTTTGACGGTATTCTTGGAAAATATCATTCTTAATGAATGCGTAAGCGAATAGGCTTCTTTAAGATCAGGATACGTTTC
>OGDF01004498.1_pt1 | contig 15797 bp, 12 predicted proteins | sample 1570141 | NCBI WGS metagenome assembly OGDF01 (sample SAMEA4370581, study PRJEB24528) | human gut metagenome | reverse complement strand
CCCGTTGGTCAAGCGGTTAAGACACCGCCCTTTCACGGCGGTAACACGGGTTCGAGTCCCGTACGGGTCACCACATGGAGGCATAGCTCAGCTGGTAGAGCGCTCGCCTCACACGCGAGAGGTCACAGATTCGAGTTCTGTTGTCTCCACCAAAATCCTGAAGCCGTAAGGCTTCGGGATTTTTTTATCGCAACCAGAAACGGGAAACGAGACGACGGCGTAAGAGAAGAAACGCTAAGCCCAGCTTTGGGCAGACGGGATGAATCACCTTTCACCTTCAAGCAGGGAACCGCAGTGTGTGTCGGTTCCCTGTTTTTTTCTGTTTGCTATATTTAGAATGAATACGGGATCGAGAAGGGGAAAAGAAATACCCTCGAACCAAAGTTCGAGGGTTTCAAAAAGTGGCAAATGCTTATAATTGTGATACGGTTTCACAGGGTTTCACCTAAAATGAAACCGTACAACCGTATCTCCGAGCTCCTTTGGAAAGAATATCCGCCGATGTATGCTCCCAATAGATGCCGAAACTTGCAACCGAAAACTGTCCCTTACCATGCGAGTCTGCCAAGTACACAGGCTCGTAGGGTATCTTCGTTTCACGGTTATCTTACCGCCAACCTTGGTCTGTGTGTTCTTAAAATTTTCTTTCAGCCAGCGGCTCGTTTATTTTAGTCGGCGATATTCTCGCAGAAGCGATGGATAATCACAGCCGCTTGACAGCGGGTTGTGTTGCCCACAGGGGATAGGGTCGTTGCGCTAGTGCCTGTAATCAGTCCCACTGCATTGGCCCACTGCATCGGGGTCAAAGCATAACCGCTGATGCTGTTTGCGTCGGCAAAGCCTGTGAGGTCTGCCGATTTGCTAACATCATAGCCCTTGTACTGCGCATAGCGGTACAGGATAGCCGCCATTTGCTCGCGGGTCACAGGGTCGTTGGGACCGAACTTGTCGTCCGTATAGCCGGTGACAATTTTATTTGCCCGTGCCCAATAGATGCCCGGAGCATACACATTGGTGTCCGCCTGCACGTCGCCGTACGGATAGCCATAGTTCTCCAGAACAGGACTGCCCTCCATGCGGTAGAGAATGGTGACGAACATGCCACGGGTCAGTGTGCGGCTGGGAGAGAACGCGCCGTTTCCGGTGCCGTTCATCAGGCCCTTGTCCGTGACGTACTGCACGCCGTCGTAGAACCAGTCATCCGTGTCCACGTCGGTGTAGCCAGTCTGGGCTACGGCTTTGAACGTAGCGGAGATGGTGTGCGCCGCAGTCACCTTGATAAAGGTGTAAGTCGTCACCGCGCCCACGCTCTTGCCGTCCACCAGCACGTCCTCCACGGCGTAGCCGCTGTTCGGGGTGATGGTGAAGGTCTTATCGGTGTTTTTGGTAACGCTTGTTTTACCGTCCGGCGCAATGGAACCGTTTTCACCGGCAGATGCCGTAATGGTATAAGAGGTGGAGGAGGAACCGCCGCCACCGGAGTGCGAACCGCCACCGGAGTGCGAACCGCCGCCGGAAGACTTCTTCGGGAGTGTCAGGGCGCCACCTGCGCCGGAGACACTTTCAGATACCAGTGTGAGTTCTGCATTGGTCTTGGCGATGGTCGCAGCATACTGCATTTCACCATTTTCTCCGCTGACCATGCGGATTGCGTAATCATCCGGCAGGTAATTATCGGGCAAAACGATAACCTGCTTTACTGTGTCTTCGGTCAATTCATTACGTGAGGTAAATGCCATCACATTGTAGTCGGTGCAGTCTGCGATAAACTTACCGCCGTTTTCCACGGTAAAAATACCGGTATAATCCGTGTCAACGCCACTCGGATTCATGCCGTTGACACGAACACCCCGCTTACCGCTGACCTTCAGTTCCCCGGTGCTGCCAATAACCACCTTGCCGCAAGAAATCGCAGCACCATCATAGTTCAATGCGGTCAGCTTGCCGTTTACGATCACCAGACTGTTTATTCCGCCCGATGTACCGATATTGATGCCGCTCGACATACCCTGCATCTTCACCTCTGCACCTTCGGACACAGTAACCGCAGCTGCCTGGCCGCAGCAATCCAAATCCCGAAGGGTCAGCGGTGCGGAGCCGGATAAAGTCAGCTTCTTGGCGTTAGAGTCGTTGTAATTCATGCAAATCCCGTCTACGCTGCTGGCTATCTCCGTGATTACCGTAGCCTCGCTTGGGAGAATGATTGTTTTGTCGAAATAGAAGTTGTTCAGAGTCAGCGTTTTGTTTGCAGCATCCCAACTGTAGCCGTTGCCTGATGTATCTTCTGTGGCTGTGCTAAGGTCCAGTTTGCCGTCTTTGTCCAGGTTCGAGTCATCTGCAGCCGGAATATTAATCTTTGTGCCATCGTTGAGGTAGGTGTCTTCGCTTACTTTCACAAGACCGTTGCCGGTAAGCTTCATCTCCTTAATAGCATCAGCTGTAGTGCCTTCGGGTAAATTCAAAGTACCGTTGTTTACAACGGGACCGTCAATTCCATTTCCTTTCAAACTTTTCATTGTGAGCGTTTTGTCTTCCGGAATGGTAAGGGAAACTCCGTCCGCTACATAAAGATAGCAGTATCCATTATTTTTATTACTGTACCTCTCGATTATAGTTCCCTCTGTAAGCTCCATATCACTGAACACATATCCCTCATAGTAATCATCATCTGTCGTAACAATAATCACCTGATTTACATCGGCAGTGTCACCGAGAATTACGGTGCCATGAGCTAACCAAATATGCTGTCCTTCTCGCATCTTTACGGTTCCGTTAATTGTCAGAGAACCATGGGTAAGCAAATTGGCACACATATTGGTGCAGGCAGAGGCGTCCAGTATGCCGTTGATGGTCACATCGGCTCCTCTTCCGGCATACATCGCTTGACCTAAGTCGACTGCGGTAAAGGAGGCATCGGTATCGATTGTTATGTTGCCGCTGCTACCATAAGCACCGGAGCAAAGGCCCCAGCCCTTGCCTTGAGTTGCTGTTCTTGTTGTTACATTGGCACTTCCAAGCAGTGAAATACTGCCTCCGGAGGAGTTGTCCTTCTTTGTGGTAATTGTCGGAGCGGTACTATATTGTGGATTGATTGTCAAATCCAACTTACTGTCTGTAATGGTGAGCGAACCACCGTTTGTACGGATGCCCGCATAGTCATCGCTCACCGTTGTAACCTCTCCGGTCAGCGAACCTTCACCACTGATATCCAACTTACCCGCACAGTCAATTAGGTCACCGCCTGCATTGACTGTATTCGTGCCGGACAGAACAATCTTACTATCGGCAGGAAGCGTAATACCATCGCCGGTAGTTACATTCAGCGTCAAACCGTCAAGGGTTAACGTCTTGCTTTCTGCCGTCCAACTATATCCCTCGCCTGCCACATTATTTATGGCAGAGGTAAAATTGAGGGGCTCAGTGAGTTCTCCCGCCGCCCATGCAGTAGTCGGCAGCATAGTCAGGCACATCATCAGCGCCAACAGCATACTGAACAGCCGCTTTGACTTTGTTTTCTTAATTGCGTTCATTTGTCTTTCATCCTCCTTCGAACAATTCAGGGTCACTTGTTATGTTGTATCTCCTCCCCGTTTGGGGGAATCTCTGTCTCAGGGGAAGCAGGGATGTCCACGAATTCGTCAGAGGAAATATTTGGTTTTGCTTATCATCTTCTTGTCACCTCCCCCCTCACATCCCGCGCCGTCAGGCTCTTTACAAAAAAGCTGACAATGAGATGTCATAGTGTTTGTATAACAAACACTATGAGGGGTACCCCTCATAAAATTTTTGATTGCCTGTCCATTTTATAAAATTGAGCGGAATAAACCTGTTTTCTATAAATTATACCACATTGCCTTTTGGATTTCCAGCGGCATTTCCCCAGTAAAGCAACTCCGGCAGCGCATCTATTTCTGCATCAAGGCTCCACCTCAATTTCGCTGCCGCCTTTGAAGCGGAATACGATCCTGCCGTCTCGGCAGACTGTTGCCCGGTCGACCAGAGTCACCCACAGCTTTTCGTCCCAGCTCTCTAGGGCAAGGGGCTGCTTCTTTAGTGACGCGATGAACAGGCGCAGCTCACGCTCCCGGTCATGCTTCCGCTCCTTCTCGGTCGTAAGCTCTCCGACCCGCGCAGCCGCTTTCTCGTAGCGTGCAAGCAGCCCGTTATACTTCTTCGCGTATTTCTCCTGCGACTGTGCCGTGGAAGCGTTTTCCTCGACACAGGCCTTGACCAGCCCGGCAACCACACGGATTTCCTCGTTCAAATCGTCCAGCTCTGTGTCGATTGCCGAACAATCCGAAAGCACGGAGCGCATCTGCTCACAGTCTCGGATAATAGACTGGCGGTTTGTCATAAGACGGTCATAGGCAATCAGGAACTTCTGCTGGATGGTCTCCGCATCCAGGTGGGGTGTGGCGCATCGCTGACCGCCTTTGAACTTGCTGTTGCAGCGCCATATCACCTTGCGGTAGGCATCGGTGGAGTGCCATACCTTCTGTCCAAAGAAGCCTCCGCAGTCACCACAGACTAGGCGCGACGCGAACACGCTACTGCCGCTGTAGGCCCTGCCCAGCGCCTTGCGCCGAGTGATCTCCGCCTGTACCATCTCCCACTCGATTGGCGCGATGATGGCTTCGTGGCTGTTCTCAACATAGTATTGCGGAACCTCGCCCTCATTGGTTTTCATCTTCTTCTGCAGAAAATCGACCGTGAACTTCTTTTGCAGGAGAGCGTCACCCTTGTACTTTTCGTTGGTGAGGATGCTTCTCACCGTGGTCTGACTCCACTTCTGCTTGCCGGACGGAGTCGGTGTGCTTTGGCTCTCCAGATATCTGCAAATGCCCGCAGGGGTCTTCCCCTGAAGGAACAGCCGGTAGATGAGCCTGACAACGACGGCCTCTTCTGCATTGACCACCGGAGAGCCGTCAGCGCCCTTCTCATAACCCAGAAACTGTTTGTATGGCATACTGACCTTCCCGTCCGCAAAGCGTTTCCTCTGGCCCCAGGTGACATTCTCGGAAATGCTCCGGCTTTCCTCTTGTGCCAGGGAGGACATGATGGTAATAAGCAGTTCGCCCTTGCCGTCAAAGGTGTAGATATTTTCTTTCTGGAAGTAGACCTCCACGCCGGCATCCTTCAGCTTGCGGACGGTGGTAAGACTGTCCACGGTGTTACGGGCAAAACGGCTGACAGACTTGGTAACGATAAGATCTATCTTTCCGGCAAGTGCGTCCCGAACCATCTCGTTGAAGCCGTCGCGGTGTTTGGTGTTGGTAGCCGAGATGCCGGAATCGGTATAGACCTTAACAAACTGCCAGTCTTCGCGCTCCATAATGTACCTGGTGTAGTAGTCAATCTGCGCCTCATAGCTGGTAAACTGCTCATCGCTGTCGGTAGAAACACGGGCATATCCGGCAACTTTCCGCCTTGCTACCGAAGCAGTCGGCAACGCCGTAAACAGATTCTTGGTGGCCGGAATGGTTGTTACTCTTGGCATGGTGTATTCCTCCTTCGGCGTGTTCTCTCTGCGGCGGCTTGCCGCATCTCCGGCGTCCAACTCTCCCGCCGTGAACGGTCCGGCCATGTGCGCTCGGCTACGCGGCCGTCCTTAAACACGAAGCGCAGTCGGTTGTCCTCCGGCACTTCAATGCACGCAACCATGGTGGTGAACGCCTCCGCATTGTAGTCACTCATCCCAAACACCTCGGCGCAGACGGCTTTCAGCGTGGCTTCGGGTATCTTTTTCCCATGGCAGACCGTCTTGCCCTGGGACAGGTAGGTTGAGCAATTCCACCCCACTGAACCATTGCTGGTATTGCGCTTATATGCTTTCCCGCAGAACGGGCAGTGGATTTTGCCTGTAAACTCGCTTCTCTGCGGATGCGGCCTGCCCCTGGTGGCTTCGCTGATTTTTCGTAATACCTCCTGTGCCGCATCGAAGGTATCCTGGTCAATGATGGCGGGGTGCGTCCTTTCTGCGTAGAACATCGGCAATTCGCCCGTGTTACGAACCAGCTTTTTCTCCAGATGGTTGTTGCGATAGCGTTTTTGCAGCATGGCGTTGCCTGTGTATTTTTCATTGGCAACCATCTGACGAATACGCTGGGCACACCATTTACCGCCGAGTGTACAGCATGAACCTCTCGCATTTAAGTCCCGACTGATGGCGCTGAAGCTTTCCCCGCTGATTACACGGGCGAACACCTCGCGGACGATTGGCGCAGTCTCATCGTCGATTTCAATACCGTCCTTTGAAATGCGGTATCCAAACAAAAACCGCAAATTAACAAGTTCACCGTTTTCAAACCCCTTACGAATGCGCCATTTTTGATTTTCGCTGGCTGACAGGCTCTCTTCCTGTGCGTAGGACGCGAGGATGGTCAGCATCAGCTCGCCCTCGGCGCTCATCGTGTGGATGTTCTGTTCCTCAAAGAAAATATCCACCTCCAGTGCTTTCAGAGCACGGACTGTTTCCAACAACGTGACCGTGTTCCTTGCAAATCGGGAGATGGACTTGGTAAGTATCATATCGACACGCCCCGCACGGCAGTCGGCAAGCAGGCGCTGAAACGCATCCCGGCTATCCCTGGTGCCGGTCGCAGCTTCATCAGCGTAGACCCCGGCATACTCCCAGCCGCTGTGCTTTTGTATCAGCTCGCTGTAGTACCCGACCTGCGATGAGAGCGAATGCAGCATGGCATCTTTGGCCGTGGAGACGCGGGCGTATGCAGCCACTCGCTTTTTTCGTTCAAGCTTCGGCGCGAATGGCACTCGATTTACTATTTTTGACATTCTGTCACCCCCTGGTTGTGTGACATATTACCTCCGGCACTACGATATAGCAAGTCATTCTCCCGAAATACACTGCACGAAGACAAGCCGTATTTTTGGGCCATTATTGTATCAATAGTGACGTACTCATCCGCAGTAATAATCCCACGGGACAGCATCAACCCTGCCTGTGCCATGGCGGATTTGTAGCCCAACAGGCTGTCAAATACCCTGCTGTCCATCATGCGCACTCCTTTCTCTGTAGCATTTCCGGGAACAGTATTTTCGGTTTGCTCCACTGTAGTCCGTGAATGACCTTCCGCAGGTTGCGCAAATGTGCGGAACGAGTTTCGTGCTGACACGCTCCCAACGGTGTTTATTCCACCAGGTCTGCTTGCAGCGGTCAGAGCAGAAAAGCCGGTGTCTTGCTCCGGGCGTATTGGTCAGTCCCACGCCACAGTTTTTGCAGACAGGTTTCCTCGTGGAGGCTTCTGCCATCATACCATTCCGGCGGCAGAAGGTTTTGATGGTGCTGACCGGGATTCCAAGGGCTGCGGATATAGTGGTGTAAGTGGTATTCTGCTGACGCATGACCACGATTTGTCTTTTTTGTAAATCCGTCATAACGGGTCCTCCATTCTGAGGGTGTCCTCAGTACAAGCCGAAAAAGCCCTCCAGGGAGAAAATCCTCGAAGGGCCTTAACTGGTGGTCAACAAATGTGACCTGTGGTGTATTTACTTTGCGTATCTATCATGGTATCGTTTGAGCATCACGCAAAACTGCTCCCGGGTGAGGTTGCTGTGGAGCAGTAGATTGCCGTTATCATCACCAGTCATCAGATCCTCGACTACCGCCCAGTCCACCGCGTCCTTCGACCATGCGGCCGGGGTGTTGTCCATCTTCGGTGCAGTGGGTGCGGAAGCATTGGCATCAGAGCCGAGTGCAGCTGTTACCGTCGCTGCCAGATTACCGAGTCTTGCATACAGCCAGTCACCCGGACAGGCCTTGTTGGCAAACCAACGGTGAACGGTCAGAATCATCTCGTCTGCTTTTGGATTGTAATTCAGGGTCTTGTCCTTATCCGCAAACCAGAGAAGTTTGGCCTTACCGTTTCTCTTGCAGATGTCCGTACACAGTTTAATGAGAGCGGCATAGACGGCATCCGTCATGGCATAGGGTGCCGTCTTATCACTGGCGCACTCGATGGTGATAGCCCTCTGGTCATTGGCACTGCTGGAGGTACACCAGGAGCGGTTCTTTTCCTCAACACAAAGGGATACTCGACCATCCTTGCCGATGCCGTAATTGCAGCTGGCCTGACGGTCTGTGCTGGTGAAGCAACTGCAGATGCTCTCGGCAGAAAGTTGCCCCACCACACAGTGGGGTGTGATACGGTCAATGGAACGGATGCGTTGCCCGGAGTGGTTGGGGCTTAGCTTTGTGTATGCCACCAGAGTACTGTTGGTATAAGCCATTACTGTTCCTCCTTTTCGGCGCGGTCGTGAAGCTGCTCCAGCACTTCCATCAGCTTGCCGGGGATGGGCAGGCCCAGATGCCCGGCATTCTCCATAATGGAGACGCCCTCATTGGATATATAAAAGAAAACGGCCGCAGTACGAAGTACCGAGCCGCTTCCGATAATATTCACATCAAGGGTGTGTGCGATACCCACCAGCAGGAAAATCAGCACCTTGCGACAGATGCCCTTAAAGCCCACCTCGCTGGACAGAGTCTTATCGGCGATGGCGCACATGACCCCGGTGATGTAGTCAATGACCACAAAGGCAATCAGGGCGTAGAGCAGACCATCACAGCCGCCCAGAAACCAGCCGAGCCATCCTCCAATGGCCGTGAAAATGATTTGAATGGTGTTCCAGAATTCTTTCATATTTCTCAATTCTCCTTTTCTTCCCAGCCGTATACGCCGGGTTCCCATACATTGCTGTCCACTGCACTGACCCAGGTCTTCTCATTGTGTGCAACCTCCGTATCCAGCGCATAAGCGTCATGCGCACCTGTCGGCTGTACCCATGCGGCGATTTTTTCTACGACTTCACCAATCTTAGACCATACCTTGGACTTGTTGGACGGTGCGGCAGTATCACCGTCCACATCACGACCGCAGCGATACAGCACGCCGTCATGCCGCACGATAGATCCACTTTTACCGGAATAGCTTTCTGTCCAGTCTGGGAACACCTCGGCGTGCTCAACGATCACAGAATCCTCCACTGTTCCGTTCTGTGCCAACAGACGAAAGAGCAGCACAGACAACTTTTTGCAATTTCAGCCTTTTCACCGATGGAACCTGCCAGCACCTCCGTTTTAGACACACGCTCAAACTCCACCTCGTAGGAGCCGTCACTGAGCAAATGCTTGATGGAATAAAGTCTGCCATAGGAGGAGTAGGTTTCAGCTGCCGTTTCATCATCTGCCGAAATAATCAGCGCGGCAGGGTCGATAGCCCGGATATCGTTTTCCGTACAGTTTTGCAGTACAGCGAAAAACCGCTCTCCGGCGCTGTAATCTCTGCATTGAATCGAGTTTAATTTCATGTCATCAGACTCCCTTCGTAATCATACAGCAGCCAGTTACTGCTGTTTGTGGCATACAGCTTGTACCGATGCGAACCACGCTCTTGAATCGGCGATGCTGCAAACAGGCCAAAGGTTCGGCTTTTGCTTAAGGACAAGAGCTGATCATTCTGTTTGGCAAAAGCAAGATAGGTTGCCACCGGACTGGTGTTGGCGGACAAGAAAAACACCCGAAAGAACGGTGCGTTGTATAGTACATACGGAGTCCCTGTTTCCCGCACAAAACTCTGAAGAAGCGTGCCGGTCCTGATGTCAAAGACCGCACAGACGGAATACTGCGTTCCGCTCCACTGAATGGAATTCCAGCAGAGCGCCAGAATGTCGGTATCGGTTAAAGAGTAGTAGTTCGGCGAACACACCGTTCCATAGTTCGTGCCAACCGGGAGCCGGATATAGTTCGTTTTGATCTGCTCTCCGTCCGGGGTGATGACCATCAGTACCGCCGCAGAGGATGCCGTTTTAGAACTTTCCTGAAAAACGCCAACCACTGCACCTGCCGGACTGCGAAGATACGGCCGGTAACTCATCACCTGCATATAGCTGGAATAACAGGGACTGTACTGCGCCCTCGGATGACAAACCACGCCTGCCCAGACCAGTCCGTTGGAACGAACAGACGCGCCGTAGAGCCATCCGGGCGTACTTGAGGAACTGTCCGAGATCGTGCCGGTCACCCAGACGAATCGCGCAAGACCCTGCTCCTCATCAAACGAACACCAGTATGGCTCCATGTAGCTGTACGAGCCAACGGTTGCCAACTCGATCTCCGTCATGACTGCTGCTCCGGTGGATGCCGCAACAATATCGCACAGCACTTGCGCGGAGGTATTCAGCGGACGGTAGAATACATATAGATGATCTTTGACCTGGTCGTAGCAGATGTACGCTTGCCGGGAGTAGTAATTGTAATTGGTCTGCTTTTTGTCTGTAGACGCCGCATACAGCAGCTCCCACTGCTGAGATGCGATGTCATAGCAGAAAACCGCCGGATAGTAATAATAGGTGGATGCGGAGCTGACCCTCGTTTGCAGGGAAACCGGGAGAAAGACTTTGCCGGCTTTTTCGTTTACGACCATCCATTCATAGTAGGCGGTATAGCTGTAATAAACTTCGCTGCTTTCAAAAGTCGTGGTCTTGTAGTTGATCGTGTTCCAGTAAGAGCTGAACAAGGTGTAGAGGTTCAAACTCCTGGCTTGCGCAATTGCAGAATAGGCATTCAAAACATCATCCATCAGCGCAGCATCGTGGTTTGCCGACTCTCCGATAGCGTTGTAGGTATTGCTCACTTTGAGCATTTGCCGGAAAAGCGAGGTGTTGTGCGCCAGAATCGGTTCTTGCTCTTTGCTGCGCAGAAGGGACAGCACATTGTCTGTATCCTGAAACAGCGAAGCAATATCCGTGTGTTCGGTGGCTTCAATGCCGCAAAGATAGGTCATGAGCGCTTCGTTGAAGTATCCCTTTTCCATGAGGACATCATAGCAGAGCCGGTTAGCTTCCGTTTTGGTACAGTCGGTAAAGACGGCGGACAAGGCCGGTACGCTTGAGAGAATGTGTTCTCTTGCCGTTGGGTCGTTGAGCAGAGAACGGAAAAGTGAGGCTCCCTTCAGAAAGTTTCCTTTGAACATTTGGCTGTATTTGTAGTAATCATTTTGCAAAAGTGGGATCATACCGTGATTCCTCCATCATAAATTGCCAGCACATCGACCGCCACGGCCGAAAACTCCGGGTATGACAAGACCGAGACCTTGGTACTTGCCGTGCCGCCGCTGCTGGTCGAAACATAGACCTCCTGCAGCTGCTCTCTCGGTGCTTCCAGAAACATCTTCACACCCTCTGCCAGAAAAACGTCCTCCGTTCTGCGCAGCTTTGACTTTTGATTCAATTGTACCAGCCTTTTGATCCGGCTGTTGGATGCTGCAGTAATCATGCAGGTTCCTCCGTTGATCTTTATGAAAACGCACAACGGCCACACACATTTCGTGTGCAGCCGCCCCTTTGCGTCCTGTATCGTCAGGTGGCCAGCGCTTTGCTGACCTGATAATGATATTCGGGAATTTCTTTCTGCATCGCAAGTGCTTCCTCAATATCATAGTCTACAAATTCGCCGTGTTTGTAAGCCACAACACGGTTCGAGCTGCCTGCGCAGAGGATGTCTGCCGCATAAGCGCCCATGATAGAAGCATAATAACGATCCAGACAGGTCGGGCTGCCGCCTCGCTGCATGTACCCCAGGATGGTTGCTCTGGTTTCCACACCCGTTGCTGCTTCAATTCTCTTCGCCATGGAAGTAGAATGACCGATACCTTCTGCATTGATGATCAGATGGTGGGTTTTGCCCTTTTTCCGGTTGTTGATAATATTGTTAATCAGCTGCTGCTCGTCATAGTCGTACTTTTCAGGAAGAAGGATATCCTCCGCGCCGGTACCGACGCCGCACCACAGTGCGATATAACCGGCATTTCTACCCATTACTTCGATAATACTGCAGCGTTCATGTGAAGATGAAGTATCCCTTACCTTATCGATTGCCTGCATCGCGGTATTGACTGCCGTGTCGAAACCGATCGTATATTCGGTACATGCAATATCCAGATCGATCGTGCCCGGCAGACCGATCGTATTGATCCCAAGTCTGGACATCGCCTGCGCACCTCTGTAAGAGCCGTCGCCGCCAATAACAACCAGACCGTCGATGCCGTGTCTGCGGCAGATCTCCGCGCCCTTTTTCTGTCCGGCTTCGGTCTTAAATTCCAGACAACGTGCGGTTCCCAGAATCGTACCGCCCTTCTGGATGGTATCCGAAACGCTGCGGGCATCCATATCTATGATTTCTTCATTTAACAGACCCTGATAGCCTTTTTTAATGCCTTTTACTTTGACGCCGTTGCAAATCGCTTTCCGAACAACCGCACGGATTGCCGCATTCATACCCGGCGCATCTCCGCCGCTTGTAAGAACTCCAATTGTCTTTATCTTAGCTGCCATTGTTCCTCCTGTCTGCCGCTGCGGGCTGGACTTCAATCTTAAGATTTCAAAATCCGTAAAACCATTTTTTATTTTAATCGAAACGGGCTTTCTTTTCAATGGTTTTGTGAAACTTACATCAGCTTTACGTTTTCTTCTCCAAACAGCTCTTCCAGCTGCTTTAAAAGTGCCTCGTCCCCATGAACGGTCTGATTCGCCCCAAGCTGCTTCATCGCGCGCGGATTTTCCACATAAATCACCACGGTATCCTTGCCATCGGAAGCTGCGATTGCCGAAAGCAGCTTTTTTTCCTGCTGCTGATAGGCTTCCATCGTCGGAAATTTAATCCAGAGCTTTTTGGGGATTTCGTCAAACGTCTGCACGGATTCACAGATCAGCTTCGCGTCTTTGTCCTCCTCTGCGGAAACGCGCCCCCGCAGGAGAACCTTTTCATCCTCCATCAGCTTGCTGCCGTACTGCTCATAGGTTTTCGGGAAAACGATAACTTCAATCGTTCCAACCAGATCCTCCACCTGTAAAAACGCCATCACCTTATCGTTTTTGGTATATTTGATCTTCTTTTCCTCAATAATTCCGCCGATGACCGCCTTTGCTCCGTCCTGAATATGGACGCTGTTTGTCTCCTCATCCAGCATAAAATCTGCCGTTGTATTAGAAATATTCCTGCGCCAGAGCTGCTCGTATTCCTGCAGCGGATGCCCGCTGACATACACACCGAGCACTTCTTTTTCAAAGGTCAGAAGAATTTCCTTCGAATATTCCCCGACATCCGGGAAGCGGATTTCATAGTTTTTCTTTTCCGACTCGTCCACCAGATCGAATAAGGAAAGCTGTCCCGCCATATTATTTTTCCGATTCTGCTGATTCTGATCCATCAGCTGCACAAATACGCTCATAAACTGCTTGCGTGTTCCCTCAAGGCTGTCGAATGCACCCGCTTTGATAAAGTTTTCCACGTTGCGCTTATTGACTTCCGTATCGGACATTCTGGATAGAAAATCCTGCAGGTTTTTGAACACGCCCCGCTGCTTCCGCTCTGCGATCACCGCGTCCGCAACCGGATGTCCTACACCCTTGATCGCAGTCAGTCCGTACCGGATTGATTTTCCCGATACCGAAAATCCCGGCTCTCCCTCGTTGATATCCGGCGGCAGAATCGCGATTCCCATCTGGCGGCAGACCAGAATGTATTCCGCCACTTTTCCGGGGTTATCGATTACAGAAGTCATTAGGGACGCCATAAATTCCACCGGATAATAATATTTCAGGTAAGCCGTCTGGTAAGCGACAACCGCGTAGCATGCAGCGTGGGACTTGTTGAACGCGTATTTTGCAAAATCCATCATTTCCGCGTAAATTTCCAGACCGACCTTTTCCGGAATGCCCCGGGCCACACAGCCGGGCACGCCCTCTTCGGGATTGCCGTAAACGAAATTCGCCCGTTCTTTTTCCATGACAGACTGCTTTTTCTTGCTCATCGCACGACGAACCAGGTCGCTTTGTCCCATCGTGTAGCCGCCAAGGTCGCGCACAATCTGCATAACCTGCTCCTGATACACGATACAGCCGTAGGTCGGAGACAGGATCGGTTCCAGCTCCGGACAGGAATAGGTGATTTCGTCATGATTGTTTTTTCCTTTAATATATTTTGGAATAAAGTCCATCGGCCCGGGACGGTACAGGGAAATACCCGCGATAATATCCTCCAGGTTCTGGGGCTTTAGCTCCTTCATGAAGCTTTTCATCCCGCCGCTTTCCAGCTGGAACACGCCATCCGTCCTGCCGGTGCAGAGCGAATCCAGCACTTTTTTATCGTTATAATCCAGATGCTCCATATCGAGCTTCACACCGGTGTCATGCTCAATCATCTTGACCGCGTGGTCGATTACTGTCAGGGTTCGAAGCCCCAGAAAGTCCATTTTTAAAAGTCCGAGCTCTTCCAGCGTCGTCATCGTAAACTGCGTTGTGATCGAACCATCCGACCCCCGTGAAAGCGGTACAAAATGATCTGCCGCCTCCGGACAGATCACAACCCCTGCTGCGTGCATCGAGGTGTGGCGCGGCAATCCCTCCAGCCGTTTACTCATATCAATCAGCACGTGCACCTGTTCATCGCTCTCGTAGAGCTTGCGCAGCTCTGCGTTCATTGACAGTGCCTTATCAATCGTCATGTTCAGCTCGTTCGGAATCATTTTTGCAATCGAATCCACAAAGGAATACGGCAGATCCATGACACGCCCGACGTCGCGGATGACACCCTTTGCCGCCAGCGTACCGAATGTGACAATCTGCACAACCTTTTCTTTTCCATATTTGCGTCCGACATAATCGATGACCTCCTGTCTGCGTTCATAACAGAAGTCGATATCGATATCCGGCATGGAAACGCGTTCCGGGTTCAGGAAACGCTCAAACAGCAGGCTATAACGGATCGGATCAATATTCGTGATATGCAGGCAGTAGGAAACGATGCTTCCAGCTGCGCTTCCACGTCCAGGTCCTACCGGAATACCGTTTTCTCTGGCATAGTTGATAAAATCCCACACGATCAGGAAATAGTCCACATATCCCATGCGCTTGATAATACCCAGCTCGTATTCCAGACGCTTCTGCAGCGTCCCGTCGTCCTCCGGATAGCGCTCTTTCATGCCGTCAGTGCACAGCTTGTTCAAATATCCCCAGGAATCATAGCCCTCCGGCACATCAAAATGCGGCAGCTTCGTCTTACCAAACTCGATTTCCACATGACAGCGGTCTGCAATTCGCTGTGTATTTTCCACTGCCTCCCACGCATAGGGAAACAGTCCCTTCATCTCTTCTTCGCTTTTGACGAAATACTGACCGCCCTCGTAACGCATCCGGTTTTCGTCGGAAAGCTTTTTGCCGGTCTGGATACACAGAAGGATATCGTGGGGCTTTGCGTCCTCCGCATAGGTGTAGTGCACGTCGTTCGTGCATACTAACGGAATGTCCAGTTCTCGCGACATCTGTAAAAGCGCCATGTTTACGGTCTGCTGCTCCGGAATCCCATGATCCTGCAGTTCCAGAAAATAATTATCCTTCCCAAAAATCGACTGATACTTTAATGCGCATTTTTTTGCTTCCTCCGGCAGTCCTTTCTGGATATAGCGCGGCACTTCACCTGCCAGGCACGCAGACAGCGCGATAATTCCCTCGTGAAATTCCTCCAGAACCTCCATATCGACACGCGGCTTGTAATAGTACCCCTCCGTAAAACCGCGGCTGACGATTTTGCTCAGATTCGCGTAACCAGTATTATTTTCCGCCAGAAGCACCAGATGGTAATACCGGTCATCCCCGCCGGTAATCTCCCGGTCAAAACGGGAATTGGGCGCAACATAGACCTCACAGCCCAAAATCGGATTGATACCCTCTGCCCGCGCCGCACGGTAAAAATCGATCACACCGTACATTGCGCCATGGTC
>OGDF01004488.1_pt1 | contig 15828 bp, 10 predicted proteins | sample 1570141 | NCBI WGS metagenome assembly OGDF01 (sample SAMEA4370581, study PRJEB24528) | human gut metagenome | reverse complement strand
ATGTGAAGGGAAGAGAGGAAATTCTCCGCGTTCATGCCAAGGACAAACCTCTTGGAGAGGATGTAAATCTGGCTCAGATTGCCAGAACAACAGCAGGATTTACAGGTGCAGATCTGGAGAATCTTCTGAATGAAGCTGCCATTGAAGCAGCGAGAAAGGGAAGAGGATTTATCCTTCAGTCTGATATCAAAGGTGCTTTTATCAAAGTAGGCATCGGTGCAGAGAAGAAGAGTAAGGTGATCTCTGAGAAAGAGAAAAAGATCACCGCGTATCATGAATCCGGACATGCGATCCTGTTTCATGTACTTCCGGATATGGATCCTGTCTACACGATTTCCATTATCCCGACAGGAATGGGAGCAGCAGGTTACACCATGCCTCTTCCGGATAATGATGAGATGTTTAATACCAAAGGAAAAATGCTTCAGGATATTATGACACTGTTAGGCGGGCGCATAGCAGAGGAAATTATCTTCGGGGATATTACGACTGGTGCATCCAATGACATCAAACGTGCAACTGCGACAGCCAGAAGTATGGTTATGAAATACGGAATGTCTGATAAACTTGGTCTTATCTGTTATGGTGATGACGATGACGAGGTATTTATCGGCAGAGACCTGGCTCATACCAGAAGCTACAGCGAGGATGTTGCCAAGTCCATTGATGAAGAAATCCGCCGTATTATCAGTGAATGTCATGACCAGGCAAAGAAGATCATTCTGGAACATGAGGATGTTCTGCACAAGTGTGCAAGTCTTCTTCTCGAGAAGGAAAAGGTGCACAGAGACGAATTTGAAGCACTTTTTACAACAGAAAATCCGGAAACAGAAAACAACAGTATATAATGTATACAAAAAAGTGTGCCAAATTTTGTGAAGTTTGTGCACACTTTTCTCTTGCCTCATGGTATTATATAAACCGTAAAAACCCCCCAATACATTATATAGTTTTTGCTACACCCCATAAGAAGAAATACCTTCTCCAAAAAAGCCAGCTTATCCCGCTGGCTTTTTTACTGTCTTAAAATATCATTACTGTTCACGTTATTTTCAGCAATGAAATATCTGCTTCGCCGGAATCCGGCAGTCCGAAATACTGTGACAGAATGAATGGTTGTGCAGAATCACTGAATATATAAGTATTTTTGGAAAAAACAGATGGTTGTCAGATAGTTTATTTTAGGATAAAATAATAAAATGATAAATGACAGAGAGGACTGGACGGAAATGGAATATGAAAAAGCAGATATAAAAAAAAGAATGCAGTACATCCTGAATATGCGTCCTGTGTTTAATAAAGAGGCGCTTTTCAGTGACGGAACAGAATATTACAGAACACCTGCAGAACCAAAGGCAGGAGATACAGTAACGATCAAATTCCGTACCCAGAGAAATAATGTAGATTCTGTATATCTGGTAAGCCAGGAGCAGCGTGTGCAGATGGAGATTTGCGGGACAGAGAACGGATTTGATTATTATTCTGCCCAGGTGACGATTGGAGCGGATATCTTTCGTTATTATTTTGAGATACAGTATGGATGGGTAACCTGTTATTACAATAATCAGGGAGTCTGTATGAAACATGAGGGCAGGATGGATTTTGAGATTTATCCGGGCTTTGATACTCCAAAGTGGGCCAAAGGTGCGGTAATGTACCAGATTTATGTAGACCGTTTTCTTAACGGAGATCCTACCAATGATGTTGTGACCGGAGAATATCATTATATTGGAGATAAGAGTGTACAGGTAGAACAGTGGAATAAGATTCCGGCAGTGATGGGTGTGCGTGAATTTTACGGCGGTGACCTGCAGGGAATTATGAACAAACTGGATTATCTGCAGGATCTGGGAGTCGAGGTTATTTATTTAAATCCGATTTTTGTTTCTCCAAGTAATCATAAGTATGACTGTCAGGATTATGATTATGTGGATCCACATTACGGCAGGATTGTAGAAGATTGTAATGAGGGCATCCTTCTTGGAGACGACGATGATAATTCCCATGCATGGAAATATATCAAACGTGTGACAGATAAGAAGAATCTGGAAGCAAGTAATGAGCTTTTTGCGAAACTGACAGCAGAGATCCACAGAAGAGGAATGAAGATCATTCTGGATGGTGTGTTCAATCACTGCGGTTCTTTTAATAAGTGGATGGACAGAGAACGTATTTATGAGAATCAGGAAGGATATCCGAAAGGAGCTTATGTTTCTGCGGACAGTCCCTATCGTAATTTCTTTTCCTTTAATGATCCTAATGCATGGCCATATAACACCTCCTATGATGGATGGTGGGCACACGATACACTGCCTAAATTAAATTATGAGGGTTCCAGAGAACTTTATGATTATATTCTTCGTGTTGGACAGAAATGGGTATCTGCTCCTTATAATGTAGATGGTTGGAGACTGGATGTGGCGGCGGATCTGGGACACAGCAATGATTTTAACCATCAGTTCTGGAAAGATTTCCGGAAGGCAGTGAAAGCTGCCAATCCAAATGCCATTATCCTGGCAGAGCATTACGGTAATCCGGAAGGCTGGCTGAAAGGTGATGAATGGGATACAGTCATGAACTATGACGCATTTATGGAGCCGCTGACCTGGTTTCTGACAGGTATGGAGAAGCACAGCGACGAGTATCGTGAAGACTTGTTAGGAAACAGTGAGGCTTTTATCGGAGCTATGAAAACGCACATGAGAGCGCTTCATATGTCTGCACTTCAGACAGCCATGAATGAATTGTCAAATCATGACCATTCCAGATTCCTGACCAGAACCAATCACAGGGTAGGACGAATTTCCTATGCAGGTCCGGAGGCGGCATCTGAGGGAGTAAATCCGGCAGTTATGCGTGAGGCGGTTACCATCCAGATGACCTGGCCGGGCGCACCGACTGTATATTACGGAGATGAGGCAGGACTCTGTGGATTCACAGATCCGGATAACAGACGTACTTACCCCTGGGGACGTGAGGATTACCAGATGATCGACTTCCACAGGGTAATGATCCGTATCCATAAGAAATATGAAGTGTTAAAAACGGGATCACTGGGATTTCTCTGGAATGATTATCAGGGACTTTGTTATGCGAGATTTTCTCATGATGAACAGATAATTGTGATCGTAAATAATCAGGAAGAAGGCAGGGAAGTGGAGATACGGTTAGGACAGGCAGGAATCAGCCGTCTGGAAGATACAAAGCTGAAACGTGTTGTCATGACATCTGCAGTGGGATTTACGGAAGAATGTAAAGAATACACAGCAGCAGCCGGAATTCTGAAGATCACAATGCCGGCATTTGGCGCAGTGGTCTTACATCATAAAAATTAACAAAATGCGAAGCGGATGATCTTATCCGCCTGACCCGGACGGCAGCCTCTTGCGGAAGAAGGGGCTGCCGCTTTATAATATAACAAAAAAAGATCCAGACAAATGTCTGAACCTTTTGATGGATGGAGAAGGATTCGAACCTTCGAAAGCGTTGCTAACAGATTTACAGTCTGCCCCCTTTGGCCACTCGGGAATCCATCCTTAAACCGAAATTTATTATATATGAAATATTTAAATAATGCAAGCACTTTTTTATAAATTGCAGAAAATTATTATATATTGTGTATTGCCGGACTTTTTTGCATATCTTCCGGGGAATTTTGTTTGTCATTTTTTTGGCAAAAGAGTAGACGAAAAAGCAGAAATCTGGTAATATAACCATGTCTGGATATAGATGTAATTCCATATCGGAGATTGATTAGGGTAACTGAGAATGAACACAGTTACTACAGATTAGGAGGAATTTATCATGTTAGTAAATGCAACAGAAATGCTGAAAAAAGCAAAAGCAGGTCATTATGCAGTTGGACAGTTCAACATCAACAACCTTGAGTGGACAAAGGCTATCCTTTTAACAGCTCAGGAACTGAACTCTCCTGTAATCCTTGGTGTATCCGAAGGTGCTGGTAAATATATGACAGGTTATAAAACAGTTGTTGGTATGGTTAACGGAATGATGGAAGAACTGAACATCACTGTTCCTGTAGCTCTTCATCTTGACCACGGCAGCTATGAAGGATGCTTAAAATGCGTTGAAGCAGGATTCTCATCCATCATGTTCGACGGATCTCATTACCCGATCGAAGAAAACGTTGCAAAAACTAAAGAACTGGTTAAGATCGTTGCTGAACACGGAATGTCTCTGGAAGCAGAAGTTGGTTCCATCGGTGGTGAAGAAGACGGTGTTGTAGGAATGGGCGAATGCGCAGATCCTCAGGAATGCAAGATGATCGCAGACCTTGGTATTGATTTCCTTGCAGCAGGTATCGGTAACATCCATGGAAAATATCCGGCTAACTGGAAAGGCTTAAGCTTTGAAACTCTGGATGCAATCCAGAAACTGACAGGAGAGATGCCTCTGGTACTTCACGGTGGCACAGGTATCCCGGCAGATATGATCAAGAAAGCTATCGACCTTGGCGTATCCAAGATCAATGTAAACACAGAATGCCAGCTTTCTTTCGCAGCAGCTACACGTAAATACATCGAAGAAGGAAAAGATCAGCAGGGTAAAGGATACGATCCTCGTAAACTTCTTGCACCTGGCTTCGAAGCAATCAAAGCTACTGTTAAGGAAAAAATGGAATTATTCGGATCAGTTAACAAAGCCTGAGACATAAAGACGTAAAGACATAAAGGCATAAAGAGAGAACAGACTCTGACAGGATTGACCTGACGGGGTCTGTTTTTTTTTCTTCTTTTTTATGATATAAAAAAATGTATATATAAAAAAATCAATATCTGAAAAATTTATCATGTTTCTTGATTTTTTATCATGGCGAAATCCTGATGAAAAATTTACAATATACTCAAGTTAAGAAACAGAAAACATTATAGGAAAAGGAGAGAAAAGGATTATGAAGATGAAGAAAGTAACAGCAATGGGAATGGCAGTACTTATGGCAGCAACTATGATCCCGGCAGTACCGGCAATGGCTGATGATGCCGGAAAGGTTTATTACTTAAACTTCAAACCGGAGCAGGATGAAGACTGGCAGAACCTGGCAAAAGAATACACAGAGGAAACTGGTACAGAGGTAACTGTTGTTACAGCAGCTTCCGGACAGTATGAGACAACACTTCAGTCAGAAATGGCAAAGAGTGATGCACCTACTTTATTCCAGGTAAACGGACCGGTTGGACTGAAAAACTGGAAAGATTACTGCTATGATCTGAAAGATTCCGATATTTACTCACAGCTGACATCTGATTCCTACAGCTTAAAGGATGGAGATGCAGTGGACGGAATCGCATATGTAATCGAATCCTATGGCCTGATCGTAAATAAGACCTTACTTGAAAAAGCAGGATATACTCTGGACGATATTAAATCTTTTGATGATTTAAAGAAAGTTGCTGATGATATCCAGAGCAAAAAAGATGATCTGGGAATTAAGGGAGCATTTACTTCTGCAGGTATGGACGGATCCTCTGACTGGAGATTTAAAACACATCTTGCAAACCTTCCAATCTACTATGAGTACAAAGAAGACGGAATCGATGATACAGATGCGATCAAAGGTACATACCTTGATAACTACAAGAATGTATTTGACCTTTACATTACAGATTCTACCTGTGACGGTTCTGAGCTTTCTGCAAAAACAGCAGATGACTCCAGAAATGAATTTGTAAATGGTGAAGCAGTATTCTATCAGAATGGTTCCTGGGAATATAGTGAACTTTCTAAAACATTCAAAGATGATGAGCTGGCTATGATCCCGATCTACTTTGGTGTAGATGATGCAAACGAAGGTCTTGCAACCGGTACAGAGAATTACTGGTGTGTAAATAAGAATGCATCTGAAGCTGATGTAAAAGCAACACTTGATTTCATGAACTGGTGTGTAACCTCTGAGGCAGGAACAAAATCTATGGCTGAAGATATGGGATTCACAATTCCTTTCAAAACAGCAGAGGCACCAAGCAATGTATTTGTAAAACAGGATGCAGAGTACACAGAAGCTGGTCTGACACCTGTATCATGGAACTTTACAACAATGCCATCTGAAGAGTGGAAAAATACTCTTGGATCTGCTCTTACAGCATATGCAGCAGGATCTGGCTCCTGGGATGATGTTAAGAGTGCGTTTGTTGACAACTGGGCAACAGAGAAGGCACTTTCCGAATAATGAATAAAAAAAAGGGAGGCAGAGATTCCTGTCTCCCTTTTATAGATTCTAAGCAGAGAATGGGAAGAAGAGGAGAGATTTACCATGGTAGGAAAAACAATCAAAAAGTGGTGGCCGATTTTCGTTGTGCCTACACTGGTTGCATTTATAATCGGATTTTTATGGCCGTTTATCTGGGGAATTTACCTTTCATTTTGTAAATTTACCACAGTGCAGGATGTTACTTTCGTAGGATTTTCAAACTATCAGAAAATATTGCTTGACAATACTTTCAGCCATGCGTTCTGGCTGACTGTGGCATTTGCCTTTATATCCAGTATTCTGATCAATGTTCTGGCATTTGCCATTGCACTGGCGCTGACAAAAGGATTCAAGGGAACCAATGCATTCAGAACAGTATTCTTTATGCCAAACCTGATCGGCGGTATTGTTCTTGGATACATTTGGCAGACCTTATTAAATGGTCTGTTATCCAAATGGGGACAGCCGCTGCTGGCTTTGTCTGCAAAGAACGGATTTATCGGTATGCTGATCCTTCTGTGCTGGCAGCAGATCGGATATATGATGATCATTTATGTGGCAGGTCTGAATAATGTTTCACCTGACCTTATCGAAGCGGCACAGATTGACGGAGCTACATCCAGACAGATTCTGTTCAAGATTAAAATACCGATGATCATGCCGTCTGTTACAATCTGTACCTTCCTTACACTGACAAATGGATTTAAAATGTTCGACCAGAACCTTTCTCTTACAGGTGGAGATCCTGCCAAGCAGTCTCAGCTCCTTGCCTTGAATATTTATGATACGTTCTATGCACGAAGCGGACCACAGTGGAAGGGAATCGGTCAGGCAAAAGCAGTTGTATTCTTTATTCTGGTTGTAGCCATTGCCCTGATTCAGCTTAAAGCAACATCATCTAAGGAGGTGCAGCAGTAATGGAAAACAATAAAAAGAAAAGTATTATTCCTACAATTATATTAACCATACTGTCCCTTCTCTGGATTTATCCTATTATACTGATCCTTTTAAACTCTTTAAAAAAGGAATCAGCCATTACAACTACAGGAGTATTTGAACTTCCTCTGGGTGAAATATGGAATGGATTTACAAACTATGTAGCCAGCGTAACACAGATGGATTTCCTGAAATCTTTCTGGTACAGCCTTGTAATCTCAGTTATGTCAGTAGTACTGATCCTGCTGTGCTGCTCTATGTGTGCATGGTACATTGTCCGTGTAAATGGAGTACTTTCCAAGATTTTATACTATCTGTTCATATTTAGTATGGTAGTTCCTTTCCAGATGGTTATGTTCACTCTGGCAAAGACAGCAGATACACTGAAACTGAACACTCCTTATAATATCTGTATTATTTATCTGGGATTTGGTGCAGGACTGGCAGTATTTATGTTCACCGGTTTTGTAAAGGGAATCCCGCTGGAAATTGAAGAGGCTGCCCTGATCGATGGATGTAATCCGTTACAGGTATTTTTCAAGATCCTGATCCCGATTCTGAAGCCTACCATTATCTCCACTGCAATCCTTCAGTTGATGTGGGTATGGAATGACTATCTTCTGCCGACCCTGGTACTGGATATTAAGAAATACCGTACCATTCCTATGGCAGTACAGTACTTCCGCGGAAGCTTCGGTCATGTACAGATGGGACCGATGATGGCAAGTATTATGATCGATATTATCCCGATCGTTATTGTTTACCTGGTATGCCAGAAATATATTATTGAAGGTGTTGTTGCAGGTGCAGTAAAAGGATGATAAAATAGTATCAGACGCAGGCTGATATGGATAATAAGTGACTGAAAATAAAGATAGTTCCATAATTGCAGGAACTATCTTTATTTGTATATATAAGGGGGTAGGAGGTTAGAAGCTATGTATCGTGTATTAGTGGTTGATGATGAAAAAATAGAGAGAGAGGGAATTAAATTTCTGCTTTCCAGGGAAGAGGGAGAATTTGAGATTTCTGAGGCTTCCAACGGGCGTCAGGCACTGGAAATCCTCAGAAATGAGGAGATAGATCTACTACTGACAGATATTAAAATGCCTCATATGGATGGACTGGAACTGGCAAAGAAGGCAAAAGAGGAAAAAGAGGAGCTGCAGATTGTAATCTTTAGTGGCTATAACGATTTTTCCTTTGCCCAGGAAGCAATCCGTTATGGGGTGAAAGAGTATGTCTTAAAACCGGTGGATCCTGATATTTTCAGTGAAACACTGGAAAAGGTCCGCAGTGAAATTGACAAAAATAAAAACCGCAAGATCAGAGATCAGAAGGAACAGGATTTTCTCCAGCAGTATTTTCTCCAGAATTATATTTACACAGGAAAAAAAGAAATTCTGGAAAAAGCCGGAGAAATGATCAACCTGGATACCTGGAATCAGTGGCACTGTGCCATTCTGGTGGAATCCTCCCAGAATTTTTTTGATACTGCAGATGAGAATCTGGCAGAGGATATGCGCAAGGAACTGCGGAGAATATTTTTCTATCTGAATCTGAATGCCAGACAGTCTCTGTTTTTGTTTAACGATGTATATTGCGATTATCTGTTGGTAGCCAATCAGCTGTATACTGTGATAAAGCGCCAGTATCCGGGAAGCTTTCATCTGGCAGTAAGCAGGAAGTTTGAGGGCTGTGAAGCATTGCCTGAGATCATGACAGAGCTGGAACAGCAGATGGAGGAGCGATTTTATCATCCGGAGAATTATGTATTCTCCAATGAGGAGGAAGAGTACAGTCATGTGGACAAGGCTGCCCAGGATTCCCAGCTGATGCAGAGAATTTCTGAGGACATCAGCAGAAAGGACATTCAGCAGCTGAAAGTCCATTTTCAGTGCCTTACGGACAAATACAAAAGCAGTACCCAGTTTTCGGCTATGTATATTAAATTTGTATTTTCCAATGTGATCCAGGCATTGTTTGAGGAAACACAGTTCTCAGAGGAACGCCGCCTGGATAAGGAGATTGACAGACTGTACAATTGCAGTGATATTTCACAGATCCTTCAGGTTACTGAGGAGAATATCCGGGAGTATGAAAATTTTCTGGAACGTTCTATGAGTGAATCCAGAAATGAGGTGGCTGCAGTGAAAAATTACATCTATCAGCACTACGGAGAGGATCTGAGCCTGGAGATGCTGGCAGAAAAGGTATATTTGTCCTCAGGATATCTGAGTTTTATTTTCAAAAAGGAAACAGGAATGAACCTGAACCGTTTTATCCGGGTATTCCGTATGGAGAAGGCAAAGGAGCTTCTGTGCAGCACAAATATGAAGGTGGCACAGGTAAGTGAAAAAGTAGGATTCTCCAATGTATCCTATTTTTGTCGAAGCTTCCGGGAATATTACGGAAGCAGCCCTGAGTCCTACAGGAAAGGAACAGGTGACGATGAAGAGAATCCGAAAGAAATTTAGAGATATGAAATACCGTCATAAGCTTACAATCCTGCTGGTGACATCCAGTCTGGTGCCTATGACGATGCTTGCTCTGTACAGCCATAATAGTATGAGCAGGTTGGTGCGCCATAATGAAGTGGAGGATACCTCATCCATCCTGGAACAGACCAGGGAAAGTATTGACAGCCAGATCGAAGTATATACAGGACTGATCAATTATCTTACCTATTCTCCGGATATTGAAGAAGTGATCAATGAGAAAAACATGGATAATTATGTGGCATATGCCAAATATACCCAGATTGTGGATCCTCTTCTCACAGTGCCTAAATCCTATCATGATGCTATCAATCAGATACAGATTTTTGCAGACAGTATTAAAGTGAGACATGAATATACTCTTGTACCTATGGATGAGATAGGACAGGAATGGTGGAGCAGCCAGCTGAATGATGAAGTGCAGGTACAGTGGCTGGTAAATACGAAAAAACCGGAGATTGCGGCAGTGCGAAATATTTACGACGGAAGAAACCGCACGGCGGTTCTGTGTATTACTCTGGATTACAATAAAATATTCAAACCGTTGAAAAATATTATCTCAGACGAATCTGGAACTATGGTGTTGGATCAGAGCCAGAATATTGTGTACCGTGATGAGAACATTCAGGATAATGACCTGGCAGATTTAAGGGAATCGGATAAAATTTTAGAGCAGATCAGCAAAGAATATGTAGCAGTAAATAGTACCAGTCAGAATACGGGCTGGAAGTTTTATCTATATAAAACTAAAAAATCTGTAGAAAAATCAGTTTATCAGATGTTGCTTGCTGAGATTCCGCTGATTGCAGGCTGTGTACTGATCATTTTTATTCTGGGTATGGCTTTCTCCAGATTATTTACCCGCAAGATCGAAATGCTTACGGAAAATATGGATCAGGTAAATCACGGAAGCAGAGAGGTTACGGTTACCAGCGATGCAGAGGATGAGGTGGGGGTTCTGATCAGAAGCTTCCGCAGGATGATGGGGGAGATTGACCGTCTGATCAGTGAAGTTTACGAAAACAAAATAGCTCTTAAGGAATTTGAGCTGAAAGCGCTTACTGCACAGATCAATCCCCATTTTCTGTATAATTCTCTTTCCATTATTAACTGGATGGCTATTAAGAGCGGTCAGAAAGAAATCAGTAAGGTGACTCTGGATTTATCTACTTTTTATCGTACAGCTCTAAGCAAGGGAGAGGATATGGTAACTGTGGAGAATTGTATCCGTAATATTGAAGCTTATCTGTCTATTCAGTTGGTGATGCATGACAATGATTTTACAGTAGAGTGGAAGATTGATCCGCAGGTAAAAGCAGAAAAAGTCCCTAAACTGATCCTGCAGCCAGTGGTAGAAAATGCATTAGAGCATGGACTGGATGTAAAAGAAGAAGGAGATAAAATCCTGCAGCTGTCCTTTCTGGATGCCGGGGATGCAGTACTTCTCCGGGTAGAAGATAATGGAATGGGAATGGAACAGTCAGTGGCAGAATCGTTGGTTACTTACCAGGCAGAAGGGTATGGGCTGAAAAATGTGAACGATCGAATCTGTCTGCTTTACGGAGAGGAATATAAAATTCGTATCACCAGCAGTGTAGGTAAGGGAACAGTAGTAGAAATGCGGATTCCAAAGGGAGAAACATTATGATGATACAGAGTGTGACAAAGGCAGGAAAAAAGCTTTTTGTAATTCTGATTCTGGGAATAACTTTGCTTCAAAGCGGATGTAATAAAGCAACAAAGGAGACACAGCAGAAAGCAGAAAAAGCGGATGGGGTTGAGGAAAAGAAAAAAACTGAATCCGGGGACTGGGAAGAAGCCCGGACAACTCCCTATGGAAAGTATCCTGAAACTGTGACCTATACTCTTGCCCAGATGAATGGTGCCAATAATTCCAATCTGCCCAAAGGGCAGACTTATGAAAATAATGAATATACCCGTTATCTGAAAAAGATGCTGAATATCCAGAATGAGAACACATACATGGAAAGTGAAGACAGATATGATGAATTTGTCAATGTGATTGTGAAAGATCGGATGCTCCCTGATGTCATGGTGATCTCGGACAAGAAAATGCTGGATGAAATGGTGGAAAACGATCTGATAGAAGATTTGACAGAGGTGTATGAATTCTGTACTACAGACAGAATCAAAGCTATGTATTCCAGTTATGGAACCGAGCTTCTGGATTCTGTGAAATATGACGGGAAGCTGATGGCAATGCCGGAGACTGTTATTGATCATGGTCCCTGCCTGCTCTGGCTTCGTAAGGACTGGATGGATAAGCTGGGATTAGAAGAACCGCAGACTCTGGAAGAAGCTTTTGATGTTATTGAAGCTTTTCAGAAAAACAGGATGGGAGCAGCACCTGGAGAAGAACCTATCGGACTGGTATGTGATACTTCACTGGTTGGAACTACAAGTAGTAGTTATTCTGTTGACCCTGTTTTTCAGAAATTCGGAGCCAATCCCCAGAGATGGCAAAAGGGTGAGAATGGAGAAGTGGTATATGGTTCTCTTACAGAAGAGACGAAGAATGCACTGGAATATTTGAACCAGCTTTATGAAAGGGGAATTTTGGATGAGAATTTTGCACTGCGGGCCCAGAATAATCTAAGGGATCTGGTGGTCAGCGGAAAGTGCGGAGCGTTTTTCGGATTGTGGTGGACTCCTAATAATCCTCTTATGGATGAGTATGAAGAAGATCCGGACTCTGACTGGGAGCCATATTATTTTCCGGCAGAAATACAGAAAACGGCAGAAACCTATTCTACATTCAGAGACAACAAATATGTAGTGGTGCGAAAAGGTTATGAGCATCCTGAAATTGTAATGAAGATTTTGAGTGTACTTTTTGATTACACCAGGTATGAAGCGAAGGATGCAGATGAAATGAACACTTATTTTGCTCTGAATGTAGATCCTACAGCAAGGCCGCTGGTGATCAATGTGGATTACAATGAAGCCACTTATCGTGTGACAGAGCATATTCAGAAGGTAATTGCAGGAGATATGGAAGAAGAGAAGCTCAGTGCCATTGAGAAATCTTACTATCAGGCCTGCAGAAATTATATGGAGGGGCAGAATGTGACAGTGGAGGACTGGGCAGCTTACAAGTCCCGCATTTCTGCAGTAGGTCTTCTGGTGAAATCGGATTACAGGACTCCTGAGAAAATCTATCTGCAAACTTCAAATCTGGAAATTCCTCAGACTCTTGGTACTCTGGAGAAGAATACTTTTATCCAGATTATCATGGGGAAGCGTCCTATATCCTATTTTGATGAATTCGTAAGCAAATGGTATGAACAGGGAGGGGATCAACTGGTAAAAGCAATCCGGGAGGATTCCAGGTAATGCGAATATTTGGGTATAAATAAAATTTACAAAATTATATATTTTTCTGGTATAATTTTTCAGGCAGACTGTAAAACATTTTTTATAGCCTGCCTGAAACTTATTAGGCTTAAAAAGAGTACAAAAGAACAGGGGCGGGAAATGGATAATAAAGAAAAAAACAGAAAGAAAAAGATAAAAGTTATCCTGGGGATATGTATTTCAGTATTTTTATTTCTGGGAGGAGGATTGTTGGCTTATATACATAAAGTGGATACGGACACACTGGGGAGAAAAATTACCATATATGGTCTGGACGTATCAGGTCAGAATGTGGAGAAGGCCGGACAGACCATCCGGAAAGCATTTCAGGATAAAAAGGTTGTTTTCCGGGAGGATGGCAGTCAGGTATATCAGACAACTGTAGGGGAACTGGGATATTCTCTGGATGAGGGAACACTTCAGTCTGCACTTACAGCTTTGAAACAGCAGCGTGACCAGACAAGGACGTTTCTGGCCTCCTGGAAAAATTACAAAATAGAATATCAGGTAAACAAAGATGAGACAGCAGAACAAGCTACTTTGACAGAAGATCATTTTGGAGAGAAAGAAAGAACGGAAGCCCAAAATGCTGAGATCAGATATAGCAAGAAGAAAAAAAAATTTGTTATAGTAAAGCAGGTGGCAGGGACACAGATTGATGAAGAACGTCTTCGAAATTACGTGGACAAGACGCTGGAAGCAGAGTTTCAGGATAAGCTGCTCACCGGTGAAGTCAAGATAGATCTGAACCAGCAGGCATATAAGCAGCCTTCTGTAAAGGCTTCAAAAGAATTGAAAAAGGAATTGAAAAGCCTAAACGGACAATTGAAAAAATACCGCAAGGCTACCATAACCTATACCTTTGGAAATACGACAGAGACCCTGGATTCCAAAACTGTAAATTCCTGGATCAGTATTCAGGGAACAAAGATCATAATTGATCAGGAGCAGGCAGGTACCTTTATTTCACAGCTTGCCAATAAATACAATACCATTTATGTTCCCAGAACCTTTCATACCTCTATGGGTACAGATGTGACTGTGGAGGATAATGAATATGGTTACAGGATTGATCAGAGCGGAGAGCTAAGCCAGCTGCTTTCTGATCTGAAAAGAGGCAAGGATGTGGTCCGTGAACCGGTATACAGCAGCAAGGGGATGCAGAGAAACGGAACGGATGATCTGGCGGGCAGTTATATAGAAGTAAGCCTGGATGCACAGCACCTTTGGCTTTACAGGGATGGAGGCTTGGTGACGGAAACAGACATTGTCAGCGGGGCGCCTACAGAGGAAAGACATACCTATACGGGAGCCTGGCCCATTGCCTATAAAGCAAGTCCTTTTACGCTCACCAGCGATGCATACGGATATGATACCAAGGTAAAATACTGGATGCCCTTTGTCTACGGGCAGGGGCTGCATGATGCGCCCTGGCAGTCGGCTTTTGGAGGAAATCGTTATAAGACAGGAAACGGAAGTCATGGATGTATCAATCTGCCGGAAGAAGAGGCTGCAATTATTTATGAAAATATTGACGGTGGATATCCCATTATTATATATTAAAAACAGCTTAACCGAATCAAGTAAGTAGCGAAGCGGATGATTTTATCCGCTTGACCTCAAAATACAACAGGAGGAACTGGATGATGGAATTTCAGAAATTGATGGAAGTAAGAAGAAGTGTTCGAAAATATGCAGCAGACAAAAAGGTCACAAAAGAAGAACTGATGGAGATGATTGGAGCTGCACAGGAGGCTCCTTCCTGGAAAAATACGGAGACGGGGAGATATTATTGTGTATTGTCTGAGGAGATGACAGAAAGAGTACGCAGGGAATGTCTGCCTGAGGGAAATGCCCGTAAGGCTGAAAATGCAGTACTGGTTGTAACTACTTTTGTAAAAGATAAAGCTGGTTTCCAGAATGACAAAACTGCGGATAATGAATTGGGCAATGGTTGGGGATGCTATGACCTGGGATTGCAGAATGAAAATTTTGTTCTGAAGGCAGCAGAACTGGGGTATGGAACTTTGATCATGGGTTTGAGAGATGGAGAGCAGCTTCGGAAGGTGCTGGATATTCCGGAAGAGGAAACGGTAGTGGCAGTGATTGCTGTGGGTGTGGCAGCAGAGGAGCCAAAGAGGCCTAGACGTAAAGAATTGGATGAGATTGTGAAGGTGTATTAATATATAGGATTGACAGAACGGAATCAGAGGTGAAGTTATTTTCCTCTGATTTCTTTGGATTATATTATTAATGATATGTTTTTATGGATGGAGGTTTTGTAGAGTGGTGGTTGGTATGGGGGTGCCATAGTGTGCTTTTTGTCTGTGGAAAGAAGAATAGTGACTGGGAATGATAAAAAATAAAAAAAGTAAAAAAAGGGATTGACAGTGGGGGATAGGAGTGTTATATTAGTTGAGCTGTCGGAAATAATTGTTTCTCGGATAGAGACAATTTTAATAGATTTCTGAAAGAAAAAAGAAATTTAAAAAAGTGCTTGACAACTTAAAGCCTTTGTGTTAAAGTAATCAAGTCGCTTGAACAGAGCTGACAGTTATGTATCTGGATAACTTTTTGAGAAAACGAAAGAGTTGAAAAACTTTGAAAAAAACTTGAAAAAAGTGCTTGACAAAGTAAAACAGATATGATAAAGTAAACAAGATGTCGCAAAGACAGACAACCTTGATAACTAAACAGTGAAACACATACGATTCTCGAAAATTCTTTACATTTTTAAGAACGGTTTGAAAAACCAAAAACAGTAAAACGAGAGATAGCTAGTTGTTATCTTGAGTGAATCAAACATTTTAT